>Ga0307436_1000062_pt1 | contig 41614 bp, 39 predicted proteins | sample SalMarWE160440MG_FD_202513 | JGI IMG/M metagenome (GOLD analysis project Ga0307436, IMG submission 202513) | Salt marsh sediment microbial communities from the Plum Island Ecosystem LTER, Massachusetts, United States - WE1604-40 | ecosystem: Environmental > Aquatic > Marine > Intertidal zone >...
ACATTCTCGAGATCTTGCCTGCCTACGAGAACGAAGGGATCCGCGTGCAGTACTTCGGCGACGAGATCGAACGGATTCAGCGCTTCGACGTGGTGACCGGTCATGCCGGCGACCAGGTGAACAAGATCTCGGTCTTTCCGCGCACCCACTACGTCACCCCGGCGGACCGCTTGCAGCGTGCCATCGGGGGCATCGAGTCGGAACTGTCCGAGCGTCTGCAGGAGCTCGAGGCGCACGACAATCGGCTCGCCGCGCAGCGCCTCAAGCAGCGCACCGAGTTCGATCTCGAAATGTTGCGCGAGATGGGGTATTGCCACGGCATCGAGAACTATTCGCGGCATCTCACCGGACGGTCCCCTGGGGAGCCTCCGCCGACGCTTCTCGACTACCTGCCCGAGGATTTCCTGCTCGTGGTCGACGAGAGTCACCAGACGATTCCACAGGTTCGGGGCATGTACCACGGCGACCGCTCCCGCAAGGAGACGTTGGTCGAGTACGGCTTCCGCTTGCCTTCGGCGCTCGACAACCGTCCTCTCACCTTCGAGGAGTTCAACCAGCGAGTCGGTCAGAGAATCTATATCTCGGCGACGCCGGGTCCCTGGGAGCTCGAACAGACGGGAGGTGTGTTCGTCGAGCAGGTACTGCGTCCGACCGGGCTCGTGGACCCCGCGATCGAGGTCCGGCCGGCGTCCGGCCAGGTCGACGACCTGCTGGCGGAGATTCGTCGCGTCGTCGAGCACCACGAGCGGGTGTTGGTCACCACGCTCACCAAGCGCATGGCAGAAGAGCTGAGCCAATATCTCAACGACCTCGGGGTCCGGGTGCGCTATCTCCACAGCGACATCGACACGATCGAACGGGTCGAGATCCTGACCGCACTGCGACGGGGCGAGTTCGACGTGCTGGTCGGCATCAACCTGCTGCGCGAGGGGCTCGACCTGCCGGAGGTCGCCCTGGTGGCGATCCTGGACGCCGACAAAGAGGGCTTCTTGCGCTCCGACACGTCCTTGATCCAGACCGCGGGCCGAGCGGCGCGCAATCTTCATGGTCGGGTCATCTTCTACGCCGATCAAGTGACGGCGTCGATGCGACGGGCGATCGACGAGACGGATCGGCGACGTGACAAGCAGCAGGCCTGGAACGAAGAGCACGGGATCGAGCCGCGGACCATCCTGAAGGACATCCACAATCCCCTCGTGCGCATGCAGAACCTCGACCTCTACGGAGTGGACATCCTGCCGGCGCTGGAAGTCGCGGAGCGCAGCGAGATCCCCCTCGCCGAACGCATCTCCCGAGTGCAGAAGGAGATGAAGGCCGCCGCCAAGCGTCTGGAGTTCGAGGAAGCGGCGATGCTGCGCGACAAACTGAAGGAGCTCCAGGAACAGCAGATCTACGTGAAGTAGCGCGTAGTCAGGACCGCGCGCTGTTCCATGGAGCCTGGGTCCTGGAGCCCGGCCCCCTGTTATCGTTTTCCCATGGGCGTCGTCGACGCAGTTGCCGAGAGCATTCGGACGCTTCCCGATCAGCCGGGAATCTATGTCTTCAAGAATGAAGTGGGGAAGGCGCTCTACGTCGGCAAGGCCAAGTCGCTGCGCAAGCGTGGCGCCAATTACCTCGGCAATGCCCACGAGCCACGGATCGGCGCGATGCTGGACGAGGCGCGGCGGCTCGACTTCGTCGTCACGGATACCGAGGGCGAGGCGTTGCTCCTGGAGAACAACTGGATCAAGCGCCACCGTCCTCCATACAACGTCCTGCTACGCGACGACAAGACCTACCCCTACCTGAAGCTGACCGCGGATCCTTATCCCCGCATCGTCTTCACGCGCCGAATCCGCCAGGACGGAGCCGATTACTTTGGCCCCTTCCTGCCCGGAGGGCGGGCACGCAAGGCGATCAAGCTGGTCCAGAAGCTGTTTGGGATTCGGGTCTGTGATCTCGACATCGACGGCAGTCTGGCGCGTCCGTGTCTCTACTACGACATGCATCGCTGCCTGGGTCCGTGCGTGGCCGGATTGACCTCCAGGGAGACCTACGATCAGGCAGTCACTTCGGCCCGTCTGTTGCTAGCCGGGCGCTCGGAAGAGCTCCTGCGCTCGCTACGCCACCAGATGCAGCGCGCGGCGGAGGGGCTGGAGTACGAAGAAGCGGCGCGCTTGCGCGACCTGATCGCCGAAGTGGAGACGGTGAGCCAGCGGCGCAAGCTGTCGTCACCGGAGGGCGAGGATGTCGACGTCTTCGGGACCTACGTCCGGGGAGGGCAGGCCGCGGTCACGATCCTGGTGATGCGCAACGGTCAGGTTCTGGATCGGCGCGAACTCTTCTGGGAGCGGCAGGAGGGACTCACCGAGTCGAGCCTGCTCTCTGAGTTGCTGCCGCAACTCTATGATCGCACGAGCTTCATTCCGAAGGAGATCCATCTCTGCGCGCCGGTCGAGGGCGAGGAGGCCCTGGTCGAATGGCTCTCGGAGAGGAAGAGGGAACGGGTTTACGTGCGCCTGCCTTCACGCGGGCCCAAGGCGCACCGCATCGATCTGGCGCGGCGCAACGCCGAGCTCGCCTTTCGTCGCCGATTCCGTGCCCGCCGACCGGAAAGCGAAGGCCTCGAGCGGCTCGCGGAGGTGCTCGAGCTGCCGGATTCTCCGCGGCGCATCGAGGGGTTCGACGTGTCGCAACTTCAGGGCAACCAGATGGTCGCTTCGTTGGTCGTTTGCGAGGACGGCAAGATGCGCAAGGGCGAGTATCGATCTTTCAACATTCGAGGCCTGGGGGGCCAGGACGACTTCGCGGCGATCCATCAGGCCGTCCTGCGCCGCTATCGGCGGCGGCTGGAAGAGACCGGTCTGATGCCCGATCTCATCCTCGTGGACGGCGGCCGCGGCCAGTTGAATGCGGCGCTCGAGGCCCTGGCCGAGCTCGGAGTCGAGGAGACCCCGGTCGTCGGACTGGCGAAGCAGCAGGAGGAGCTCTATCTGGTGGATCGCCCGGAGCCCCTCCGCCTGCGCCGGTCGGATGCCGGCCTGCAGCTCCTGCAACGCGTGCGCGACGAGGCACACCGCTTCGCAGTGGGCCGTCACCGGCGGCGTCGGGCGCGACAGCAACTGCGTAGCCGTCTCGACGACGTCGTTGGCATCGGTCCGCGCCGCAAGAGGCGCCTGTTGAATCACTTCGGGAGTGTGGCGGCAGTGTCCGAGGCTTCGGCCGAGGACCTGACCGGACTGCTCGGTCCGAAACTCGGACGTGCAATCTACGAACAGCTGCATGCCGGCTCTTCGCCGAAAGCCGGGATTGGATAGAATCGCGCCACATTCTCCTCGCTGAGGGAAGGGAAGGGAGCGATGCTCGAGGGCAGTGGTCCGTCCTTGTTCGACGTGATCGGCCGGATCTACGCGCGACGTGAAAGCGGCGTGCTGATCGTGCAGCGTGCGGACAGCAGCCGCCGACTCTATTTTCGGAGCGGCGAGCTCTATCTGGCCCCCACTCACCCGTTGGCGATTGCGATCGCGGAGCGGCTGGCCGAGGGCGAGACCGATGGGGCGAGCGATCGGGCCGTGCGCGGGCTGGTGCAGCGGATGGCGGACGCGCTGCGCGGCTGGAGCGGTGACGAGATCAGTTTCCACGAGAAGGAGGACGAGATTCCGCCAGATGCCGTCGGACCGCTCCCCACGTCTGCCTTGCTGGCTGCCGGTTCGGTTGCCGGCGCCGACGTCTCGGAGCTCATCCGCTTGCTGGGCGGGGAGGACGCGGTGTGGAGATCGATCGAGGGCAGCTGGACCGGCCAACGCAACGTCCACCTGGATCCGACGCAGGCCTACCTGCTGTCGCGTCTGGACCGGCCGACGGCGTTGCGCACCCTGCTCTCGCACCCCAGCCTCGGCCCCGAGCAGATGCTGCGCAATCTCCGACAGTTGCAGGTGCTGGGTTTGATCGTGCCGGCATCCTCGCCCGACGCGATCGAGGCGGAAGGTTTGCTGCCGGACGGCCTGTTCGAACGCTTCCTGGAGCGGGTCGAGCGTTCACTCGACGATCGAGCCGTCGACCTGGGGCACGAAACGCACAAGATGGAGGCCGAGAACCTGCTCGCCGAAGAGCCCGCGAATTACTTCGAGCTCCTGCACGTCGACCCGCATGCCTCCGCTGAAGACGTCTACCGAACATACTTTCATCTCGCCCGCCGGCTCCATCCACGCCACGCTGCCGCGCTGCGGATGGGGGAGCGAAAGAACGAGCTCCGAGACCGGCTCCGTCGCCTGACCGAGGCGTACCTGACGCTGAGCGATCCGGATCGACGCACGGCGTATACGGCGGCGGTACTGCCGCCGGCCAGCGTCTCGAAGGAGCAGCGGGTCGATACCGAGGGAGAGACGGAGCAGCGCCGCAAGCAACGTCAGGTCCTGGCTCAGCAACAGTTTCAGGAGGCGGTCGCGCAGGCCAAGTTGCTCGACTATCACTACGCCGTCCAGCTGCTCACCCAAGCGGTGGCCGTCGATCCACGGCCGGAATATCTCGTCTTGCTGGCCGAGTGTCAGGCGCACAATCCGAAGTGGCTGGACCGGGCGGCGGAGAACTACTCCAAGGCCCTCGAGTTGGATCCCAACGACGCGGACGTCTGGGTGTCCCGAGCGCGTGTGATGGAGAAGATCGGGCGCTTCGAGGAGGCGCGACGGAACTACGGCCGAGCGCTTCAGCTCCAGCCGGCGCACATCGGCGCCCAGCTCGGACTGGACAACCTGCGCCAGCAGGCACGGTCCCGAGGCGGCGGAGGCGTGCTGGGCGCACTGCGTCGCCTCTTCGGCGGCTGAAAGGGCCGCGCGGTGTAAAATGAGGCACGTCGGAGAGTCCCAGGTGGTCGCTTCGGGTCCTTGCGGCCCGGAGAGGAAAGTCCGAACTCCAACGGGCAGCATGCTCGCTAACGGCGAGGCGCGGTGACGCGACGGACAGTGCCACAGAAAACATACCGCCGGCCGGTCTTCGGATCAGCCGGTAAGGGTGAAAAGGTGCGGTAAGAGCGCACCGCTCCGCCGGTGACGGCGCGAGGCACGGCAAACCCCATGCGGAGCAAGACCAAATAGGGATGCGGATTCGGGTCGCTCGTCCCGTCTGCGGCGCAACCGCCGCGGCCGCTTCCGGGTAGGTCGCTCGAGGCCGGCGGCAACGTCGGTCCCAGATGGATGACCGCTGAACCGGGTAACCGGTGACACAGAATTCGGCTTACGGGACTCTCCGACTCTTTCACCTCGCCCCGCTTCGGGGCGCCACATCCGACCGTCCATGACCGCCTCCACCGTGCGCCAGCCACTTCGGGTCGCGGCCGGCGATCGGGTCGGCGTGGCGGCGCTCTCCGGTCCGGTCGATGCTCAGCAGCTGCAGCGCGGTCTGGCCGAGCTGGAGTCATTCGGTCTGCGGCCCGTCCTGGCTGAAAACCTGGACCAGCGCCATCGCTTGTTCGCCGGCGACGAGGCGGCGCGCACCGACGCCTTTCACGCCCTGGCTGGCGATCCCTCGTTGTCCGCCATCTTCTTTGCTCGTGGTGGGCACGGGGTGCTCCCGATTCTGCCCCGAATCGACTGGCAACTCCTCGAGGAAAGTCCGAGGCTCTATTGCGGGTTCTCCGATCTCACCCCCTTTCTGCTCCAGGTCGTGGAGCGCCTCGGTCTGGTGGCGTTGCACGGCCCGATGGTGGCGAGCGGCTTCGCACGCGGGCTGTCGGAGGAGGAGCGCGCCGCCTTGTGGGCCGGGCTCGAGGGCAAGGGCTTCGACTACGGCTTGACCGCCGGCCCGGAAGAGGAAGTCGAGGGCCGACTCATGGGTGGTTGCCTCAGCCTGCTGGCTGCTTCGGCAGGGACGCCCTTCGCACCCGATCTGCACGGATCGATCCTCTTCCTGGAAGACGTCCAGGAACCGCTGTACCGGCTCGACCGCATGCTGCACCAGCTCCATCTCGCGACTCTGCTGGAAGGGGTGCGGGCGATCGTCTTGGGGGCGTTGTCTCCCCCGACCGGGGAAGACATCGATGCCTGGACGGTCGGATGGCGTGAGCTGAGGGAGGACTGGGCCGAGCGCCTGGGCATCCCGGTGCTGAGCGGCCTGGCCGCCGGTCACGGCGTGCCGAACCTCGCTCTGCCACTGGGCCGGCGAGCCCGCCTGCATCCGCAAGGCCACCTCGAGGTGGAGGCGGCTTGACGAACGACCGCAGCGACGCGGGGTTGCGTCTCGACGGCCCCTTGACTCAGTTTCGCGGCATCGGACCGGCACGCAGCCGCGCTCTCGAGCGGGCGGGTTTTCGGGTCGTGCGTGATCTCCTCTTCCATCTCCCGGCGCGGTACGAAGACCGCCGTCAGGTGAGTACGGTGAGCCAGCTGCGCGGCGACGGCGAAGTGACCCTGAGAGGTCACCTCACCGAGATGCAGCGAGTGCGCGTGCGACGGCGAAATCTCTCTCTCGTCCGGGGCTCATTCAGCGATGAGACCGGCTCTCTCCCCGTCCTCTGGTTCAACCAGCCGTATCTGGTGGATCGGGTCTCGCCGCAGCGCGAGTATCTCCTGCATGGTGCCCTGCGCAGGACGAAAGGCGGCCGTCTCGAACTCCGGAACCCGAGCTGCGAGCCGGCCGACCGGGCGCTCCACAGCGCCCGCATCGTGCCGATCTATCCTGCCGTCGCCGGGCTTGGCCCGATTCCCCTGCGCCGCCTGTTCGGGCGCATGGTGTCGCAGATCGATCTGGTCCGGCAGGTGGGCGAGTACCTGCCGGGAGAGCTGCTGCGACGCTACGCACTGCCGCCGTTGGGCCAGGCCTTGCGCATGCTGCACGCGCCGGACAGAGAGGCCGACGTCGAGGCGCTGAACGCCTATCGCAGTCCGGCACACCTGCGCTTGATCTATGGTGAGTTGCTGGAGCTCCAGCTCGAATTGGCCTTGCTGCGCCGCGAAGAGATACGGCGGGAGAAGCGACACCGCTACCGCATTGATGATCGGACGCGGGCGGCGGCGCGTCGGGTGCTGCCTTTCAGGCTCACCGGGGCCCAACGGCGCGTCTTGAAGGAGATCGTCGACGATCTGGACTCGCCATACCCGATGCTGCGACTGCTACAGGGCGACGTGGGTTCCGGGAAGACGATCGTGGCGGCACTGGCACTCGTCGTGGCGTTGGAGAGCGGACTGCAAGGTGCCTTCATGGCACCGACCGAGCTGTTGGCAGAGCAACACTTCCGCACCCTGAGCGAGCTGCTTGGACGACACTATCGGCTGGCCCTGCTCACCGCGTCCGCGCCGGCCAGGAGCCAGGCGATGCAGGGCCTTGCGGCGGGCGAGATCCAGCTCGCCGTCGGAACCCACGCCTTGATCCAGGAGGGGGTGGAGTTCGCACGGCTCGGGCTGGCGGTCGTCGACGAGCAACATCGGTTCGGCGTGCTGCAGCGCAAGCGCCTGCAGAGCAAGGGGGATCTGCCCGACATGCTGGTCATGACCGCGACCCCGATACCGCGATCCTTGGCCCTGACGGTATACGGCGACCTCGAAGTGTCGACCCTCGACGAGATGCCGCCGGGGCGGCAGCCTATCGAGACCGAACTGGTGCCCGCCTCGAAGCGGCGTGAGGTCTATGCGCGCCTTCGACGGGAGATCGAGGCCGGCGGGCAGGCCTACGTCGTCTTTCCTCTGATCGAGGAGAGCGAGAAGCTGGACGCCGCGTCGATCGAAGACCTCGGAGAGCGGGTACGCCGGTATCTGGGGAAAATCTCCACCGCCATCCTGCATGGGCGACTCTCCGCAGAGGAACGTGAGCAGATCATGCGGGCGTTCGCTGCCGGCGACGTGCGGGTGTTGATCGCGACCACGGTCATCGAGGTCGGGGTCGACGTGCCGCAGGCCAGTTGGATGATCATCGAGAGCGCCGAACGCTTCGGCCTGGCGCAACTGCACCAGCTGCGGGGCCGGGTGGGGCGCGGCCGCGCCGCCAGTCGATGCATCGCGGTGCACGGTCGATTGGGAGAGGTCAGTCGCCGGCGTCTGCAAGTGTTCGCATCGACGACGGACGGGTTTCGTATCGCCGAGGCGGACCTGGAGATCCGGGGTCCAGGGGAACTGCTCGGAACGCGCCAATCCGGCGTTCCAGTATTCCGAGCCGCAAACCTGGTGCGTGATCAGGAATGGTTGCAACGGGCCCGCAGTGACGCCAAGGAGCTGCTGGCACGACAAGGCGATGCGGACTCGAAGCCGCTTTTCGATCGAGTGCGGCCGCGTGCCTTGAGCCGCTACGAGCAGTTCGCCGGAGGCTAGACGCGTGGCGGCCGGCTACCAGCTACCAGCTACCAGTTCTCTCTCTCTGGTTCTCGCCTCTCGCTTCTCGCCTCTCGCTTCCGATAAGGAGACGGAGACTGGCATCTGGCAGCTGGCGACTGGAGACTCGTGACCGGGCCCCTGTATACTCCCCACGCCCTGAGACCGTCCCGTCGTTCCATCCTCGGATTCCACCGTGCCTGATGCCAACGCCCTTGTCACCGGCGGGGTGCAGTTGCTCATCCTGCTGCTCGGCGTCTCGCTCCACGAGGCGTCCCACGCCTGGGCGTCGGCCCGGCACGGCGATCCGACCGCCACGACGCTCGGGCGGAGCTCGCTGAACCCGTTGCGCCATCTGGAGATCTTCGGCTCCCTCCTGTTGCCGATTCTGCTTCTGATCGTCGGGGCACCGCTTTTCGGTTGGGCGCGTCCGACCCCGGTACTGGTAAAGAACCTGCGCAACCCGCGGCGTGATCTGGTCCGCATCGCGCTCGCCGGGCCGGTGGCCAATCTCGCCCTTGCCGCCTGCGGCGTCGCCGGACTCGCCATCGCGGTGCGTGCGCTGGGCCCGGAGGCTCGCCAGGTGGCCAGCCTCTGCTTGCTTCGCCACGTGGACCAGGCGCGGACGATGGCGTACTTCCCGCTGCTGTTCACGCTCGTCCAGTTTGCCTCGCTGAACGCCTTTCTGGCAGTCTTCAATCTGATGCCGCTGCCGCCTTTGGATGGCGGCCAGATGCTGCTCAATCTGCTGCCGCTGCGCTGGGCCCGGCCGCTGGCGCGCGTTCAGCCCTTCGGCCTGGTGATCGTGATGGGGCTCGCCGTGCTCAACGTCCTGACCCTGTTCATGGTGCCGATCTATCTGGTGATGGGGATGATCATCCAGCTGTGACGGGCGCTGATACAGTCTTGCCCGTCGGCGTGAGCTTGCCGCGGTGAGACGGTTCACAGAGCCGCTTTCGAGAGGATGCAAGGGATGGATCAATCAGTCGTACTCTCCGGCATGCGGTCGACCGGAAAGATCCACATCGGCCACTATTTCGGTGCGATCCAGAATTGGGTTCGTCTCCAGGAGCAGTATCGCTGCTACTACTTTGCCGCGGACTGGCACGCGCTGACCAGCGAGTATGCGGATCCTTCGGCGATCGCGGCGTCGACGGTGGAGATGTTGGCCGATTGGATCGCCGCCGGTCTCGACCCGGAGCGGGCGGTGGTGTTCGTGCAGTCCCTGGTGCCGGAGCACGCCGAGCTCAACCTGCTGCTGTCGATGATCACGCCGCTCGGCTGGCTGGAACGGGTGCCGACCTACAAGGAGCAGATTCGCGAGCTCTCGAACAAGGATCTCTCTACCCACGGATTCCTCGGCTACCCCGTGCTGCAGACGGCGGACATCCTCATGTACCGGGCCCAATTCGTACCGGTGGGAGCGGACCAGGCCAGTCACCTGGAGTTTTCGCGCGAGGTCGCGCGGCGCTTCAACTCGCTGTACGGCGAGGTCTTTCCCGAGCCCAGGGAGCTGTTCACGCCGTCCCCACGCGTCCCCGGACTGGACGGCCGAAAGATGTCGAAGTCGTATGACAATGCGATCAATCTCTCCGACGATCCGGAGACCATTCGCGCCAAGTGCATGAGCATGTTCACCGATCCCGAGCGGATCCGGCGCAAGGACCCAGGCCACCCGGACACCTGCAATCTGTACGAGTTCCATCGTCTGGTCTCACCGCCGGAGGTGCAGGAGCGCGTGGCCCGAGAGTGCCGGCTGGCGCAGATCGGTTGCGTCGACGACAAGCGGCTGATCGCCGAGCAGTTGGTCGCTCTGGTGGAACCCATTCGCCAGCGACGCGAGAGTCTGCTTCGAGACCGCTCCAGTTTGCTCGACATGTTGCACCAGGGATCGGCCAGGGCGCGTGAACGGGCCGCGGAGACGCTCGGTCTGGTGCGGGAAGCGATGTCCATGGACTACGACCGGCTCCTCGCCGAGATCAAGGCATGAGCACGAGCGGGCCGGGTCGCAGCCTCCTGCCGGCGACCTGGAAGGTCCATCTGCCCATCTTCGAAGGGCCGCTCGACCTGTTGTTGCAGTTGTGCAAGCTGAATCGCGTCGAGATCACCGAGTTGCCGATCGCCACGGTCTGCGACCAGTTCCACGAATATCTCGACCTGATGGACGAGCTCAATCTCGACATCGCGGGCGACTACATCTACGTCGCGGCGTTGCTGATCCACCTCAAGTCACAGTCGCTTCTGCCGCGGCGTAAGACGGTGAGTGGCGAACCCGAGGAGGACGCACGCGAGGATCTGGTGCGGCGCCTGTTGGAGTATCGCCGGCTCAAGGACGCGGCCCAGTCGCTGGCCGAAGTGGACAGCGTGCGGCGGGACGTCTGGGGCCGTCTGGGTCGTCCCGATGTGCCGCCGGGGGAGGAGCCGGTCTGGGACATCGGCGAGGTCTCATTGTTCGACCTGTTGAGCGCGCTCAAGCAGACCCTCGATCGATACGAGCGGGAACATCCACCGCCGATCCGTCTGCAGGCCGAGACTTTCTCGGTGCGCGATCAGTTCGAGCGGCTGCTGGCCGACCTGGCGCCGGGCAGGCCGTTTGACTTGCTGGACGACCTACGCCTGCGAAGTTGTCGAGCCGAGGCGGTGGCGACGTTCCTCGCCGTGCTCGAGCTGGCACGGCTGCACCTGATCCGCGCCCATCAGACGGACGGTGGCGAGATCCTGCTGTACCGGACCACACGTGAGATCAAGCGGCACGAGTTGGAGGCGATCGAGGGATGAGCGCTCGTCCGGAGTTCGAGGCTGCGATGGAGGCGCTGTTGTTCGCCGCCGGCGAGCCGCTCTCTGAGGACGCCTTGCTGCAGGTCTTCGACGAGAGCGAGCGAGTCGATGCGCTGGCGGCGCTGCAAGCCGTCCTGGCGCGCTATGCGTCGGCGGCGCCGAGTTCGGGCCTGATGGTGGAGCAAGTGGCCGGCGGCTATCGCATGGCCACCCGTCCGGAGCTCGGGGGATACCTGCGTCGCTTCTTCGAGGCCAGCGGACGGCACAAGTTGAGCATGGCCGCGCTGGAAACGCTGGCCATCGTCGCCTACCGCCAGCCCGTGACCGGACCGGAGATCCAGGAGTTGCGCGGCGTCGACCCATCGGCCGTGCTGCGGACCCTCCTGGAACGGCGCCTGGTTCGTATCGCCGGTCGCAAAGAGGTGGTGGGACGGCCGTTTCTCTACACCACGACGCGTGAGTTCCTGCTCCACTTCGGCCTGGGGAGTTTGCGGGACCTGCCCCCTCTCGAGGCCTTCCAGGAGGCCATGGCAGGAGAGGACGAGGCGTTTCTGCTCGGGCTCGAGGCGCCAGACGGACAAGGCGAGACGGCGGAGGTAGAGCGGGCCGAGGCCCTGGAGGACGCGGCTGAGTCGATCGAGGAGGAGGCCGCCCGGGAGCTGGAAGAGCTGGACGGGTAATGGTGGCTGAGCGGCTGCAGAAGCTCTTGTCGCGCGCCGGCATCGCATCGCGGCGCCAGGCCGAGTCTTTGATCGCAAGCGGCCGGGTGACGGTGAACGGTCGGGTGGCCACGCTCGGCGAATCGGCCGACGCCTCGACTGACGTCATCAAATTCGACGGGAAGCGGATCAAGCTGCCTACGAGGTTCCGTTACTACCTCATGCACAAGCCTTCCGGTGTCCTGACCACCCGGCAGGATCCCAAAGGCCGGCCCACCGTCTTCGATCTGCTGCCGCCAGCGGAGCGGCGGGGACTCAAGCCGGTCGGTCGGCTCGACTATCAGACCGAGGGACTGTTGCTGCTCACTGACGACGGCGACTTCGCGCAGCACATCGCCCATCCCCGCTACGGTTGCCGGAAGACCTACGAAGTCAAGGTGAAGGGTCATCCGGCGGAGCGCGACGTGGAGCGGTTGCGGCGTGGCATCGTCCTGGCCGGGCGCCGCACGGCGCCGGCGACGATCGAGTTCCTGCGCCGTACGGAAAGCCGGGACAAGGCCAACAGCTGGTGGCGGGTGGAGCTCGCCGAGGGCCGTTCGCGCCAGATTCGGGAGATGTTTCAGCGCGTCGGTCACCCGGTACGCAAGCTGCGTCGGGTCGCGATCGGCGGCCTGGCCGATTCCAAGCTGCCCCGAGGCGCGGTGCGTGCCTTGACCGGGCGTGAGGTGGCGGGCCTGCGCAAGGCGGGCGCCTCCTCGGAGACGAGGCGGCGGAAAGGCGTGCGGTGACGGCGGAAGAGCCATTCATCGTGGCGATCGACGGCCCTTCCGGGGTGGGAAAGACGACGGTGGCTCGCGCCGTGGCGGCTCGACTCGGACTGCCGTACCTGGAGACCGGCGCGATGTATCGTGCCCTGGGCAGGAAGGCGCTGGACAGCGGCCTCGACCCGACCGACGCCGTGGCGGCGGAGGCCCTGGCTCGCGGACTCGACCTGACGCTCGAGCGCAGCGCCGGCGGCGACCTGACGATCCTGCTGGACGGAGATCCGCTGGGAGAGTCGATTCGCACCGCGGACGTGGGGGAGGTAACGTCCCGGATCGCCGTTCATCCGGGCGTTCGGCGCGTGATGGTGACGCTGCAACGGGAGTGGGCCAGACGATTCGGAGGCGTGGTCGAGGGGCGGGACATCGGGACCAAGGTATTTCCCGGGACGCCGTACAAGTTCTTTCTCACCGCGCCTGATGGAGTGCGGGTCGAACGGCGGCTTCGGCAGCTGCGCAAGGCCGGCGTCGAGACGGAGGCGCAGGAGGTGGCCGAAGAGCTCGAGCGCCGCGATCTCCGCGATCGGGAGCGCAGCGAATCACCGCTGCGCTGGGACAGTACCTATCGGGTTCTCGACACCGGCCGGCTGTCCGAGCAGGAGGTCGTCGACACCATCGTGAGCGCGATTCGGAAACGCGCCGCCGAGCCGCGCTGAAACCCTCGGGTCGGCGGCGGCGGCCGGCGCGACTTCCGTCTCAAGGCGCGGTCAGCCGATGATTGATCATCCGGCCCCAGTTGCGGGCGCCGAGAGACTTGATCGCCGCGATGCGCTCCTCCGCCATTCGATCGGCAGCCACGTGGGTCGGAATGCCGTCCCGCTCCGAGATCTCGAAGACGCGCATCATGTTGATGTAGATGCCGCGCGTCATGCGCATCGCCCGTTCCCGGTTGTACTCGCCGGTGAGCTCGTTGTAGACGTTGATCAAGCCCCCGGCGTTGATGACGAAGTCCGGCGCGTAGAGGATGTCGCGGGCGGTCAACGCCGCACCGTCCCGGTCTTCCTGGTCGAGCTGGTTGTTGGCCGCGCCGGCGACGATCTGACAGCGAAGTCGGGGTATGGTCTCGTCATTCAGCACGGCTCCGAGGGCGCACGGGGCGAGGACGTCGCAGTCGACCTGTAGGATCTCGTCGGTCGAAACCGGTTCGAGGCCACACTCCTCGGCGGCACGATCGACCTGCTCACCGTCGATGTCGGCTCCGAAGAGTTTCGCCCCCTCCTGCTGAAGGTACTTTGCCAGGTGGAACCCGACACTGCCCAGACCCTGGATGGCGACGCAACGTCCCCGCAGCTCAGGCTCGCCGAACTTCTTGCGTACGGCGGCCTTGATGCCCTGCAGAGTCCCGAATGCAGTGACCGGCGACGGGTCGCCCCCGCCGCCGTGAGCCGGTGAGATCCCGGTGACCCAGCGGGTCTCGCTGAGAATGATCTCCATATCCTCGACGTCCGTGCCGACATCCTCCGCGGTGATGTAGAGCCCGTTGAGTGACTCGACGAATCGGCCGAAGGCGCGGAACAGCACCTCACTCTTGTCGTGTTTCGGGTCGCCGATGATCACCGCCTTGCCGCCCCCGAGGTTGATGCCGGCGGCGGCCGCCTTGTAGGTCATGCCGCGGGAGAGTCGGAGCACGTCCCGCAAGGCGTCGGCATCGCTCTCATAGGGCCACATGCGGCAGCCTCCCAGACCCGGGCCGAGCTCCGTGGAGTGCACTGCGATGATGGCGCACAGGCCGACGTCTGGGTTGGAGCAGAGCAGGACGCGCTCGTGCCCCATGCTGGAGATCTGGTCAAACAGTTCCATCGAGGCTCCTTCTGGTCCACGCCGGGAGAGCCGGCGTCCGGTTCGCAGATGATTCCTCCACCTCGAGGTGGGGTGCGATCCGAGCCCTCGGTTTCGCCGTTGGGCGAATGTCTTTGCTGCAGATTCCCAGCTGTTGGGAGGGACCGGAACCCGTGTCCCAGCTCGCGGTGCTCACCGACGCGCGCAGTTTATCCGATCGAGAGCCGAAGCGACAGAGCGGGCAACATCGGGTCGTGGCTCAGTTCGGCAGCGGGACCCTGCCGGTCGGTGTTGCCGTCTACCCTCAGGTCGAGGCGAGATCGTCGAGGGCGGCGAGGACCTGGTCGTCGTGTCCGTCGACATGCACCCGCTTCCAGGCCTTCCGCACGACACCGGTCCCGTCGATGAGGAACGTCGAGCGCTGAATCCCCAGGGTCTTCTTGCCGTACATGTTCTTCTCGCGCCACGCGCCATAGCGCTCGGCGACCTTGTGGCCGGGATCGGCGAGTAGCGGGAAGTTCAGTTCGTACTTGTCCCGGAACGCGCCGTGACTCTCGACGCTGTCCGGGCTGACGCCGAGCAGCCGGGCGCCGTGGGCCTCGATCTCGGCCTTACGGTCACGAAATGCGCAGGCTTCGCGCGTGCAGCCGGAGGTGTCGTCTCTGGGGTAGAAGTAGAGCACCACCGGATGTCCTCTGAGCTCATGCAGCGTGACGCTTTTTCCTCGGTCGGAGCGCAATGTGAAGTCCGGCGCTTCGTCGCCTTCTTCGATCCAGTCAGTCATGGGCTACTGATCCTCCTCTGTGGTCAAGTGACAGGATCGTCTAGCGTACCGCACGGTGGCTAAGTGGGGCAGCGGGCAGGGGGCCGGGGACTAGCGGCCAGACTCGACCAAGAAGCGCGAGGCGCGAGGCGAGAAGCGGGAGCAGACTGAGCTGAGCCGGAAGCTTCCAGCCCCCGAGCCCTGAGCCCCGAGCCCCGAGCCCCGAGCCCCGAGCCCTTGCTACACTCCACCCCTGCTGATGGATCCCGCGACGCGCAGTGAACTGCTCAAACAATGGGCGCTCGAGGCCGGGTTCGATGCCGCCGGCGTCGCGGTGCTCGAACCGGTGGAGCATGCCGACGCGTTCGTCGACTGGCTGCAACGCGGCGGTCAGGCCGGCATGGCGTGGATGGAGAACCGGCTACAGGCGCGCCTGGACCCCCGGAAGCTGTTCCCCGGCGCGCGCTCTGCGCTCTGTGTCGCGCTCGCCTATGAAGGGTTCGAGAGCGATACGGCGCCGGGAGACGAGACCATCTGGCCTCGGGTAGCGCGATATGCGCGGGGCTCGGACTATCACGACGTGATGGGAAGTCGGTTGCACGATCTGGGTGAGCGCATCGCCGAGGCGTTTCCCGGCACGCGTTGGAAGGCCTGGGTGGATACCGGACCGATCCTGGAACGGGAACTGGCGGCGCGGGCCGGCCTGGGATCCGTCGGCAAGAACACGATGCTCCTGCGTCGTGACTTCGGCTCCTGGTTCCTGCTCGGCGAGCTCGTGCTGAGTTTCGACCTGGCGCCAGACGAACCGCTGGCCGACATGTGCGGCTCCTGCACCGCGTGCCTCGATGCTTGTCCGACCGGCGCGTTGCCCGAGCCGTATCGGCTCGACAGTCGCCGCTGCATCAGCTATTGGACGATCGAACACCGCGGCACGATGCCCGAGGCGGTGCGGGACCTCATCCAGGACTGGGTCTTCGGGTGCGACGTCTGCCAGGAGGTCTGTCCATGGAACCGGGCCCCCAGCCGGGCACCAGACACCTTCTCAGCCATTCCGGCGGCTCGGCGCTCGCTCTCGCTGACCGGCCTGTTGGGACTATCGCGAGAGGCCTACGTCGAACGCTTCCGGGGCTCGGCTATGAAACGCTCCAGGCTCGCCGGCTTGCAGCGCAATGCCGCTCTCGTCCTGGCTCGAGAGGGCGGCGCCACGGCCCGGGAGGCGCTGTCATCTGCGGTCCACGAAGTGGCGCCCGAAGTACGCGAGGACGTCGAGTGGGCGCTGCGGCGGTGCGACTGCGAAACGGACCCACCGTCAATTGGCTGACGCCATCGCGCAAACCCTGAGCACGACTCGTGGTCTAGAGGAGCGATCGGGCGGCGTTTTGGCGATGTGCGACGTCGCGGGGGGCGGCCGGAAGAGTCGCGGAGACAGTGGTCGCGAAACGGAGAACACGAGCGGACAGGAGGGTTCAGTTGATTGGCGGGTGGTGCGGGAGGAGAGGAGGATTGCGTGCTAGGCTAAGCAAACCGTCACGGCGAGATCGGATTCTCGCACGGCCCGAATGCAGGGGCCCGGCATAGATGTCCGGACGATAGCTGAACAGGAGAAGATATGCGTAAGAATCTCGGAACTCGAATTGCGCTCGCGCTCGTGGTGGGTATCTTGATCTTTGCATCCGTCGGCTTCGCGGCCGACGAGGCGAATATGGCGGCCATGGTGCAGACCTGGCAGGCGAATTACAACTCCGGAAACTTCGCGGGCGTTGCGGCCCTCTACGCAGAGGATGGTTGCCGCATGCCGCCCAATGCGGTGACAGTGAACGGCCGCGAGGCAATTCAGGAGAATCTCGTTCAGGGCCACGAACAGGGACTCGCTCAAGTAAAGCTCGGCCTTACGATGTCGTCATCCAGTGGCGACCAGGCAGATGCGACCGGCACCTACGAGATCCTGGACGAGGACGGCAACTCCATCGATCACGGCAAATGGATGAACATGTCCAGGAAGACGGCTGAGGGCTGGAAGATCCAATGTGACATCTGGAATTCCGACCTGCCGTTGCCGAAGGACGCGGACTAGCCGGATCAAGGCGCAAGAAACAGGAAGAAGGCTGGCATCCGCCTTCGGACCGATCCGGGCAAGCCCGATGAATCAGGGCCGTGGAACTAGGTGTTCCCGCCGCCGAGGTACAGCTGCAAGATCGGCAGGGTGTCGCCGCGGGCATGGGCGAGGCCAAGTCCCCAGAGGGCTCGTTTCGTCGGCAGAAAGGCGATCCCCGGAGCCAGGCCCATGAGGGCGGTCTGCGCCATGCCCGCCGGGCCTTGATCGTGGTTGACACTCCGTCGGCCCTACTCCTATACTTCAAAATTCGAGTTCTAAACGACTTAGTGAGAGCTCGACCCCTCTCTTCGGAGAGACGACAGGCTTCGGCCTGATCCCAAAATTCAGGAGGTACATCCCAACATGCAGTCTTCGGAAGAGCAGCCAGAGAACATCGCAACTGTGCCCAGCACGGCGGAGGACGTGGCGCAGGAGCCGAGCTATGAAGAGCTGCTCGAGCTATACGACAAGAGCTTGCAGTCTTTCAAGGAAGGCGAAATCGTCAAAGGCACGGTGATCGAGACCACCGACAAGGACGTCCTCGTGGACGTCGGCTTGAAGTCCGAGGGCTCCATCCCGCTGGAAGAGTTCACCGATCACCAGGGCAACGTCACGGTCAGCGTCGGCGACGACGTCGAGGTCCTGCTGGAGAAGGCTGAGGACGCCGAAGGGCACATTCAGCTCTCCAAACAGAAGGCCGAGCGGATCAAGGTGTGGTCCGACATCGAAAACAGCTACAAGGAAGGGAAGGTGATCAGCGGCCGGGTGATCGACCGCATCAAGGGCGGGCTCACCGTCGATGTGGGCATTCGCGCCTTTCTCCCTGGATCGCTGGTCGACATCAAGCCGATCAAGCACCTCGAGTCGCTGAAGGGCGAGGAGCTGGAGTTCAAGGTGATCAGTCTCGACCGCCGGCGCAACAACGTCGTGTTGTCCCGCAAGGCCGTGCTCGAGAAGGAGTACGAGAAGAAGAAGGCGGAGACCATCACCCGGCTGAAAGAGGGCGCGTTGCTGCCCGGCGTGGTCAAGAACATCACCGACTACGGCGTGTTCATCGACCTGGGCGGAATCGACGGCCTGCTCCACATCACCGACATCTCGTGGGGGCGCGTGAGCCATCCATCGGAGCACTTCGCGGTCGGCGATGAAGTCGAAGTCGTCATCCTGAAGTTCGATCCGGAGACGGAACGCGTCTCGCTGGGTTACAAGCAGAAGACCGAAGACCCGTGGACCCTGGTCGACAAGAAGTATCCGCTGGGCTCGCGCGTCCACGGCAAAGTCGTGAGCCTGGTCGACTATGGGGCGTTCGTCGAGCTGGAAGAGGGTGTTGAGGGCTTGATCCACGTCAGTGAGATGTCCTGGACCAAGAAGGTCGTCAATCCGGCCAAAGTGTTGGAGGAGGGGCAAGAGGTCGAGGCCATCGTCTCCGAGCTGGACATGAATCAACGCCGCATCAGCCTCTCGCTGCGCCAGGCCGAGCGCAATCCCTGGGAGGAGCTCCTGGACAGCCATCCGGTGGGCAGCATCGTCGAGGGCAAGGTGCGCAACCTGACCGAGTTTGGAGCCTTTCTGGAGATCACCGACGAGATCGACGGTCTGATTCATGTCTCCGACATGAGTTGGACGAAACGCATCAAGCATCCTTCCGAAGTGGTGAGCAAGGGCGACACGCTACGGGCGCGCATTACCCACATCGACGTGGAGAATCAGCGCGTCTCGTTGTCGATCAAGGAGTTCCTACCCAACGAGTGGGACAGTTTCCTGGCCGAGCACAGCGTCGGCGACGCGCTCACAGGCCGCGTGGTCAACGTGACCGATTTCGGCCTCTTCGTGGACATCTACGAGGGTCTGGAGGGGCTGGTACATGTCAGCGAGATCGATCTGCCGAGTGGCCGGCTCGAGGACCACTACGCGGTCGGCGAGTGGGTCAGCGCGCGGGTCCTTCGGGTCGAGGAGGACGAGAAGAAGGTCGGGCTGACCATGCGGGGCGTGCCGCAACCGACCGCCGAGCAGATCGCCGAGCTGGAGGCTGCGGAGATCGCGGAATCTGCGACGGCCGCTGACGAGGAGAGCGAGGAGGAGACGGAAGCCGAGGAATCCGACGACTCTGCGGAGGCGCCTGAGGCCAGCGCGGCGGTCGAGGAGACTGCCGCAGCCGAGCCGCTCGAGGCCGAGGCGGCAGCCTCGGAGGAGGCGGTAGAGGAGGCGCTGGAAGAAGCACCCGGAGAGGAAGACGTGGAGAGCAAGGCGGCCGAGGAATCCGAGGAGACTGTGTCCGAGGAGGACGAATCCGAGGAGCCGCGCCAACTGTCCGAGTAGAAGAGATAGTTCGGCCTGAGGGCGGCTGCAGCGGCCCGAGCGGCAGGAAGCACTGAACTGTGGAGCCGACGACTTGAGTAAGCATGGTGGCCTGACGAAGGCGGATCTGGTGCAGGAGGTGGCGCGGGCGGTCGAGGTCACCCGCAAGGAGGCCGAGATCATCGTCGGTGCGGTGCTCGACAGCATGGTCGAGTCGTTGCAGCAGGGGGAGAAGATCGAGTTGCGCGGTTTCGGGAGTTTCCGGATCCGGCAGCGCGGCTCGCGCATGGGGCGCAATCCGAAGACCGGAGCCAGAGTGCACGTGCCCGCCAAGCGGATCCCTTACTTCAAGCCCGGTCGCGAGCTGCGGGAAGGCCTCAACGGCGACGACAACTCCTGATCGGAGCGGAGACAGGGAGATGAAGACGCTCTTTGCTCCCTGGAGATACCAGTTCATCAGTAGTCAAAGGGACGCCGCCGCCTGTTTTCTATGCGCCGCGGCGTCGCGGCCCGAGGAGGCCGAGCGGCTGGTCGTCTATTCCGACGATCGCTTCGTCGTGGTGCTCAACCGTTATCCTTACAACAACGGTCACATCATGCTGGCTCCGCGTTCCCACGTGGCCCATCTGGAGGATCTCGACGCACGGTCCGAGGCGGCGTTTTGGCCGATGGTGGTTCGGTGCGAACGCGTTCTGCGTCGCGTCTACGATCCGGATGGGTTGAACCTAGGCATGAATCTCGGCGCGGCTGCGGGCGCCGGATTGCGGGATCACTTGCACTTTCATCTGGTGCCGCGTTGGGCGGGCGACGTCAACTTCATGACGACATTGGGCGAGGCTCGGGTGATTCCAGAGGACCTCGAGAGCACTCGGCGACGGGTGAAAGCAGCATTTGAAGAGGAGGGAGAAGATGAGCGAACAGGCTGACTCCGGGGCTGCAGCCAGCGGCTCCGGGCGCGCCCTGGGACTGGCCGCGTTGTCCTGGCTGGTACCCGGAGCGGGGCACTTCGCAGTCGGGAAACTGCGCAAGGGCCTGGTGTTTCTGCTCGTCATCCTGGTCACGGTACTGATCGGTTGCGAGCTGCAGGGAAATCTCTATCGAGTCATTGCCGGACAGCCTTTGACCCTTCTCGGGACCGTGGCGTCGCTGGGCGCCGGGTTGCCTTATCTGGCATTGCGTTTCGTGTTTCACTATCAGGGCGACGTCATGGCGCGGGGCTACGAGTACGGCACGGCCTTCCTGGTGACGGCGGGGCTAATGAACTGGCTGGTCGTGTTGGACGCCTGGGATCGCGCTCGGACGCACGGGGCAGAACGGGAGGAAGGCGAGTGATTCATTTTCTCTTGATGCTGGCGTACGCCTTCCTGATCAGCGTCTTCTTCGCCACGCTCTGGCGCCATGACTTCGCTTCGCAGCTACGGTTGTTCCTGCAGATGTTTTTCGGGTTGGTGGTAGGGGCGCTGCTCCTGGCGTGGCTGATGTATCCATTCCCTGCCGGGCCGCCGACGAGTTGATGCGAGCGACGACCTTGGATCCAGGCGGGAGCAGTTGAATGGCGGGGTCGCCGCTGCTCGTGGTGGCGGGCGAAGCGTCGGGGGACCAGCGGGCGGGCGGGCTCGTCGAACGACTGATCGCCCGTCGCCCGGCGCTTCAACCGTTCGGCATGGGAGGCGAGGAGATGCGTCGCGCCGGAGTCCGGATCCTGGCCGAGAGTGAGGCCATCTCGGTGGTCGGACTGGTGGAGGCGCTGCGCGTCTTGCCGCGAGCGCGGCAGATCTTCCGTCTCCTGCTCGGCGAGGTCGAGCGTCGAGACTGCCGGCACGCGATCCTGGTCGACTTTCCCGGATTCAACTTGAGGCTGGCACGGGCGCTGCGTCGGCGCGGAGTCCGCGTCCTCTACTACGTGAGTCCGCAGGTCTGGGCCTGGCGTCGCCGGCGCATCCACCTCATCCGGCGGGTCGTCGACCGCATGCTGGTGCTGTTTCCGTTCGAGGCCGAGTTCTACCGCAAGCACGGAGTGGAGGTTCTCTGTGTCGGCCACCCGCTGGTCGACGAGACGCCGTCGTTGACCCAGGCCTGGGCACGACAGGGCGATCAGCCGCCGCCGTATCGCATCGCCCTCCTGCCCGGTTCGCGGATCAGCGAGGTGGAGGGCCTCTTGCCACTCCAACTGCAAGCGGTCGAGATCATGGCGAAGCGCATTCCAGTCGACGCCCGGGTCATCGTGGCACCGGGCTTCGACCCGGAGATGGTGACGCGCCACCTGGCGTCGGTACGCATCCCGGTGCGCACAGTCACGCGAGAGCGCTATGAGGCAATCGCCGGCTCACATCTCGCCCTGTGCGCCTCGGGAACCGCAACCCTCGAGACCGGACTTCTGGGGACGCCTCTGATCGTGCTCTACCGCATGACGCCATGGACCTACCGGCTGGCCCGACGACTCGTCCGGTTGCCATACATCAGCCTGGTGAATCTCGTGCTGGAGCGGCCTGCAGTGCCCGAGCTCATTCAAGAGCAGGCGACGCCGGAGCGGATTGCCGAGACGGCCCTGGAGCTGCTACGGCAACCGGCTCGCGTTGCCGAGATGCGACAAGACCTGGCGGAGCTTCGCACCCGCCTGGGCGAGTCGGGAGCGAGTGACCGGGCCGCCGCGGCGGCCGACGATTGGCTGCGGGAGACGGCCGCATGAGCATCTTGCAGATGCTCTTGCGGTACACCAGGCCGTATGTCGCCTGGATCGTTCTGGCGGCGTGTGCCGTCCTCGTCTACTCCGCTGCCACGACGTCTCTGGTGTCCCTGGTCGAGCCGATGTTCGGGGAGGTCCTCCAGTCCACTGAGACTCCGGCCGCGGTCACGCTGCTGAGCGGGAATGGTGGCGAGAGTGCCTCGGTGGGCAAGGCACCGAAGCTCCCCCCGAAGTGGAAGCGGTGGGCCGAGAAGTTCAATTTGAAGCGAGTCTTCCGCAAGGGCTATGTCAGTCTGAAGCGGCGCTGGCACATCGGGTCGGACCAGGTCGTATGGTTTCTGCCGGTGCTCTTCATCGTAGTGTTTCTGGTGCGTGCCGCGTCCAACTTCGTCAGCGGCTACTCGTTTCAGCACATCGGGCTCGGCGCGACGACGCGGATTCGCAATGACCTCTACGCCGCGATCCTGGGACAGTCGACCGAGTTCTTTGCCCGCCACCCCTCCGGGGAGCTGGTCAGTCGGGTAGTGAACGACGTGGCCATCATGCAGAACGCGATCTCCAACGGGGTCTCGGACCTGGTGCAGCAATCGGCGACCCTCGTCCTCCTGGTGGCCCTTCTGCTCTCTATCGATGCGCCGCTGGCCGTGGTCTGCCTGGTGGTGGCACCCCTCCTTCTGCTGCCGATCATTCGCTTTGGCAAGGGCATGCGGCGCACCAGCCATCGGAGCCAGGAACGGATGGCGGATCTGGCGAACCTGGTCAACGAAGGCGTGCGGGGGCATCGCGTCGTCAAGGCCTTCGGCATGGAAGGCTTCGAGCTGCAGCGCTTTCGCGCCGCGACGCGCCGCCATCTCCGGGTGAATCTCTGGGCTCAGGTGCTCTCCAATCTTTCCAGTCCAGTGGTGGAGTCGATGGCGGTCGTCGGCGGTGCCGCCCTGATCATGTATGCGGGGATTCAGATTCGAGCCGGGCGGCTGTCGGCGCCTCTCTTCGTCATGTTTCTGATGACCCTGGTGTTCATGTACGATCCGATCCGCAAGCTCAACAAGGTCAATCTGATGTTGCAGCAGTCGCTGGCGGCGGCGCATCGGGTCGCACGGGTCATGGCCGAGGTCGTGACCGTCGACGAGCGTCCGGGAGCACGACGGATCGACTCGGTCCAACAGGGGATCGGTTTCCACGGCGTGCGTTTCGGCTATGACGACACCCCGGTACTGAAAGGCATCGACCTGGTGATCCGGCGCGGCGAGATCGTTGCCCTGGTCGGTCCGTCGGGGGCCGGCAAATCGACGCTGGTGAACCTGCTGCCTCGATTCTTCGATCCGGACGAGGGATCGGTGCGCATCGACGACATCGATCTGCGCGACCTGAAGCTCGATTCGCTCCGCTCGCTGATCGGCATCGTCACTCAGGAGACGATGCTGTTCAACGACACGGTACGCAACAACATCGCCTACGGCCGCGCCGATCTGCCGCTGAGTGATGTGCAAGAGGCGGCACGTGCCGCCTTTGCCCATGAGTTCATCGCGGCCCTGCCGCAGGGTTATGACACGGTGGTCGGCGAGGGCGGCGCGCGGCTGTCGGGAGGCGAGCGCCAACGGCTGGCCATTGCTCGCGCGCTGTTGAAGGATGCGCCGATCCTGATCCTGGACGAGGCCACCTCGCAGCTCGACGCCGAATCGGAGTCGCTGGTCCAGAAGGCGCTCTACAATCTCATCAAGGGCCGGACCACGCTGGTCATTGCGCACCGCCTGTCGACGGTGAGCAAGGCGGACCGCATCGTCGTGCTGGAGCGCGGATGCATCGTCGAGCAGGGTGGTCACGGCGATCTGTTGGCGGCCGGCGGGCTGTACCGCCGACTCTACGACCTGCAGTTCCGGACCTGAGGAGTGACTCGTGTATAGCATGACCGGATACGGCGAGGCGGGAGCCGAGAACGGGCGGTTTCGGATCGATGTGCGCATCCGCGCGGTGAATCACCGCGCCCTGGACCTTGCCCTGCGCCTGCCGGATGCCTGCCGACAGGAAGAGGACGCTCTCCGCCGACGGCTCTCGGAAAGTCTGCAGCGGGGGCGGATCGACCTCTGGGTCGATGCCCGGCCGCTGGCCGAACCGGTTGTTCACGTCGGGGTACGTGAGGGGGCGATCTCGGCGCTTGCCGAGGCGGCCGCGCAGTGGCGGGAACGGGGCTGGGTGGAGCAGGGACTGGCGCCGGCCGACCTGCTGCGCCTCCCTGGAGTCATCGACCTGCGGGCCGAGGAGAGCGGTTGGGAGGACACGGATCACGAGCTCCTTCACCGCACCGTGAACGAGGCCCTGGGCCAGCTTCTCGCGGCGCGCGAGAACGAGGGTGGCGCGTTGCGGTCGAGCCTGAAGGAGCGGTTGACCACTCTGCACGAGGTGCAGAAGCAGCTGAGTGATCGCCGCGGCCAGGTGGTGGCGGGCATGCAGTCGGATCTTCGAGCCCGCCTGGAACGCCTATTGGATGGAGTCGACATCGACCCCCAGCGCCTGGCCCAGGAAGCGGCCGTTCTGGTCGATCGGGCGGACATCCAGGAGGAGCTGGATCGTCTCGACGCGCATCTGGCCCATTTCTCCGCCAGCATGGAGGAGAGCGGGGCAATCGGGAAACGCCTCGACTTCATCGCACAGGAGATCTCTCGTGAGCTGAACACGATCGGATCCAAGGCTCGAGACGCGGAACTGGCGCGCATCGTGGTCGAGGGCAAGTCGGCGTGTGAACAGCTGCGCGAGCAGTTGCAGAATGTGGAGTGACGCATGGAAGAACGCAACTCGGAACGAGAGCCGGAAACGGGGCGGCAACGGGGCGAACTCTTCGTCCTCTCGGCGCCTTCGGGAACCGGCAAGACGACGCTGATCCGCAGCCTGCTGGACGGCGGCCTGGAGCGCTTCGGCGAACTCTACTTCTCGGTCAGCCACACGACGCGGCCACCGCGCCCCGGCGAGGTCGACGGGCGGGATTACCACTTCGTGGACGCCGAGGCCTTTCGCCAGATGATCGTCTCGGACCGATTCCTGGAATGGGCCGAGGTGCACCGCAACTACTACGGCACCTCGTATGACGAGGTGCTGCCCCGTTTAGAAGCGGGAATGGACGTCATCATGGACATCGACGTGCAGGGCGCCGAACGTGTGTTGAAGAGTCATCCAGAATCACACAGTATCTTCATCATGCCCCCCAGCTACGCCGATCTTCAACGGCGGCTGGCACAACGCGGCCTAGACGATCTCGACGAGGTCGCCAGGAGGCTGGCCGTATCTGTCTGGGAAATCAAGCGTTATAACCAATACCAGTATGTTATTATCAACGACGATCTGGAACGGGCCGCCGATGTTCTGGCGGCCATCATCCTGGAGAAGCGACATCGTCTCTCGCGGATCGGCGACCGGGCCGAGCAGGTGTTGAACAGCTTCGCAGCAGCTGCCGGCCGAGAGGGAATGGGTGCCGAGCCCGACGACGCGGACCGAGGTTGAACCATGACGCAGGTACCCGACACCATCGACAGCAAGTTTCGGCTCGTATTGCTGGCCGCCCAGCGGGCCGAGCAACTCATGCGTGGCGCTCAGCCGCGAGTGCAGGGCAGACACACCCGCCGGGCGCGCATCGCTCTCGACGAGATTCGCTCGGACGTCATCAACTGGGGCTACGGTCCGCCTGAACCGGAAGAGGCCTCCGAGACAGCCACGGAGCCGGAGGTCGACTAGCGCCGTCAGCGCGGCGGGTCGCTCCGCACGATGAGCTCTCCTCGCCGTGTCCTGTTGGGGGTGTGCGGGGGGATCGCGGCCTATAAGGCGGCGCAGATCGTACGCTGCCTGCAGGAGCGCGGTGCGGAGGTACGCTGCATTCTCACCCGCGCCGCCAGTGCCTTCGTCACCCCGCTGACTCTGGAGGTGCTGTCCGGGCACCACGTCTACCAGGAAGAGTACCTGTCTGCAAACGGAAGCGGTCGCGAGCTGCATCTCGACGCCGCGTCCTGGGGAGAGGTGCTGCTCGTCGCGCCGGCCACCGCCCATGTGCTGGCACGATTGGCCCTCGGACTCGCGGACGACTTCCTGTCGACGACCGCTCTCGCCTTTCAGAGCCGGCTCGTGGTCGCACCGGCGATGCACGAGAGCATGTGGGATCACCCGGCTGTGCAGGGCCATGCCCAGGCCCTTCGGGAGCGGGGCGTGGAATTCGTCGGCCCGGTGCACGGTCGGCTGGCCTCCGGGGATGAAGGAACCGGACGCCTGGCGGAGCCCGAGGTCATCGCCGACGCGACGCTCGGGCTGGGGCGCTCTGCGAGCTGGAATCGTCGACGCGTAGTGGTCACGGCGGGGCCTACCAGGGAGCCCCTCGACCCGGTACGATTCCTCAGCAATCGCTCCAGCGGGCGGATGGGCTTCGCCCTGGCGGCGGCTGCTGCGGCTCGGGGCGCCGCAGTGCAGCTGGTGAGCGGTCCGGTGGCGCTCGACACGCCGTTCGGCGTCGAGCGGGTCGATGTCGTCACGGCGCGGGAGATGGAGGCGGCGGTGCTCGCCAAGGCGGCTGACGCCGACGTGATCATCATGGCGGCCGCAGTGGCCGACTTTCGTCCTCGAGAGCGTCGCGATCAGAAGATCAAGAAGGTTGACGGAGCGCCGACCCTCGAGCTCGAATCGACGCACGACATCCTGCGCGGATTGGGTGAGGCTGCGCCTCAAGCCTATCGAGTCGGTTTCGCCGCGGAGACGGAGGACTTCGAGGTGGAGGCGGAGCGAAAGCTGAGAGAGAAGGGCGCCGACATGATCGTCGCCAATGATGTGTCTCGGAGTGACGTCGGATTTGCGGCAACGGACAACGAAGTGACGATCCTGCGCGCTGGCATGGGGGCCGAGCGCATTCCTCGCCTGCCCAAACGGGAGGTGGCGGAACGCATTCTGGACGCCGTCGAGGCGGCGCTCGAGGCGCGCGCGGACTCGGCATGAGCGGTGTCTTCGGCGACTGGGCGGATTACTACGCCGAGCTCGGCTACGGCGAGTCCTTTCGGCGCACGACGGCGGGCGAGCCCGGCGGACGCTCTTCGGCCGATGTCGGTGGGGATTCCGCCGCGGCGGACGACCCGGCCGATCGGCAGCGACGACTGGAGGCCGTGGCGCGGCAGGCGGCGGGTTGCAAGCTGTGCGGGCTATCGGAGGGCCGGCACACGGTGGTCTTCGGGAGTGGCGATCCCAACGCCGATCTGATGTTCATCGGCGAGGGGCCCGGAGCGGAAGAGGATCGCCAGGGACTTCCTTTCGTCGGGCCGGCCGGGCGCCTGCTCACCAAGATCATCCAGGCGATCGATCTCGAGCGTCCGGAGGTCTACATCGCGAACATCGTGAAATGCCGGCCACCGGGCAACCGTGACCCTCATCCGGGCGAGGTGGCGGCCTGCCGTCCCTACTTGAAGCAACAGATCGAGCTGGTCAAACCACGGGTCATCGTCGCACTGGGCCGGGTCGCCGCCCAGGCCCTGCTCGGTGAGTCGACGCCGATCGGCAAGCTTCGGGGACACTGGCATACCGCGTTCGACGTGGCGGTGATGCCCACGTACCATCCGGCGGCCCTGCTGCGAAGCGCCTCGCTCAAGCGTCCCGTGTGGGAGGACATGCAGCGGGTTCAAGACCGGCTCAACGAGCCGCCACGGGAGTAGGCGGCGGTGGGTCCTGCGATCCTCTTGCCCCAGCTCGCCCGCATTCGGCGCGGCTTAGAGGAGGATCCGGCGCCGGCGATCGAGATCGTGGGCTGGCCGGGGAGCGGGGTGGAGAGGTTGGCCGATTGCCTGGTCGAGACGATGGGGGGACGCTGCCGGTGGTGGCTGGCGGAATCCGCCCAGGCCGAGCCGACAGTCGAGCCTTCGATCTTGCAGCATGCCGTTGATGAGGTTTGCTGGTGGGTCCTGCCCGGGCGTCCGCCGGACAGGTTTCTGGGCGCTTTCCGCCGTCAGGCGACGGATCATCATCGACTCATCTGGACGTCGCATCGCGGCGATCACGTGGCCCGGCGGCAATTCCAACGTTGGCCGCCCCAGCGGCTCCTGCTGAGCGCTCCGGAGATCCTGGAGCTCAGCCGCCGGCAAGGCGAGGTACTCCTCTCGACGGCGGAGGCGCTGAGCCTGCGGCGGCTCACCGACGGCTGGCTGGAGCCGTTGCGGCGCATTCTGGAGGCGAGTGCGCGCCGCCGTCTCCCGACGAGCGCGGAGGCGGCGATCGCGATCGACCCGGTCCGTGAATTCTTTTCCGAGGAGCTCCTGAAGGACCTGGCGCCGGCTACTCTCCGGGCCCTTCGGTTCTTTTCGGCCATGCGGACGGTTCCGCTTGCCTTCGTACGCGGTGAACAGGGATCTGTGGACGCGGCCGTGGGCGTCGACCGGGAGTGGCTCGACGAAGGCTTTCTGGTTCCGGCTCGCGGAGGAGGCTGGCGGGTGCCCCGGCTGCTCGGGGCGGCGTTGGCGGCCATGCCTCCAGGTGCCGAGGAGGAATGGGATGACGAGTCTTTGACAGCGGCCACGACTGCCCTGCGGCGCAGCGCTCCGGAGGCGGTCTCCGGGCTCTGGCGAGTGCAGGTTCGGGGAGAGACGGCTCGCGACAGGCTGGCCGCGCAATGGCTGGAGGTTCTCTGTACCGAACCGATGAGCGCGATCCGCTCCGGGCTGGGCGATGGGACGGTCATCGACGAGCTCGAGCCGGCGGGTGGCGACGCACTATTGGCCGGCCTCTTGGCAGCTCTTGATCGACCAACCGCCGGAGCGGAGAGTTCTCGTGCCCTGGACCGGCTGGCCTGGCGTGTCGAAGAGGCGACGCTTGCGGCGATCGCGGACCTCTGCGCTCGCCTGCTGCGGGTCATCGGCGGCGATCAACGCCCAACGTCGGGCCTCGATCCCGGCGGCATCGAGCGTGAGTGGCCGCTGGCCCTGCGGGGCTTGCTTCAACTGCACGAGTTGGCGGCCGGCCTCGACCGTCTGGGAAATCGCGGCGATCGCCTGGAGGAGGTCTGGGAATGCCTCGAGCTGGACTCGTTGCCTCCGGAAGGGGCGCAGGCGACCCTGCCCCAGGAACTCGGCCTTCGCGTGATCGCCTCGCTCGTCGCCGGCGAGTCCGAGCTGCGCCGTCGATTCGAGCTTCGGCTGGCTTCCGGCGGCGAGTCTTTGCGCCGTCGATTCGCGGTTTGGATGGATCCGACCGGAACGAACGGGACGCGGTACCAAGTTCACCTGCTCGGTAGGGCACGCGTCGATCGGTGTTCGGCGCAAGGCGAGGAAGAGCATTTGGAAGGGAGCCTGCACCGGGAGATCCTGCTTTTGGCGCGATTGGCCACGGGCGGTGACTCCGGCGCGACCCGAGAGGAGCTGAAGGCCGTGGTGTGGCCCGGGCGATCGGAAGCGTTCTTTGAGCGCAACCTGCATCCGACGGTCAGTCGACTGCGCAGCACGTTGCGGTCAGACGGAGCGGATCCCGATCCCATCGTGGTGCGGCAGAGTCTCTACCGACTGGCTCCGGACTATGCCTGGCAGGTGGACGTACAAGAGTTCCTGGATGCGATCTCGAGCGCCGCGGAGGCCCGTCGCCAGGGGCGACACGCCGCGGAGTCGCACTGGCTGGAGCGCGCCGACGGCCTTTACGGAGGCGAGTTTCTGTCCGGATTCGATGAACCCTGGGTGACGCACATGCGAGAGCGCCTGTCCGGCTATCGGGCGGGAGTGAGCCATCGCCTAGCGGACCTCCTGTGGGCGGGAGGCGAGCCGACTCGCAGCGTCGATCTGATGCGGCGCCTGCTCGCTGAGAATCCGTCCGACGAGCAGGCCCATCGACGCCTGATGGAACTCTATCGGAGCACCGGGCGCCGCGATCTGGTGCTGCGTCAGTACGAGCGTCTGGTGGCCGAGCTGGAGGCGTTTGGAGCCGCTCCCGACGAAGCGACAGCGGCTCTGTTTCGGGATCTGATGCGTTAGCGGGCCGTTGGGCGGCTGGGGTAACATGCGGCCCAAATGGAAGACCGGTCCCCTGCCATCCGGCCGATCGGCCCGGACTCGCCCGCCGAGCGTCCTGAAATCAGCGTCTTGATCCCCGTCCTCAATGAGCAGGACACGGTGCGGACGCTCGCCGAGCAGATCGTGGACGTCCTGGACGCGCTGGGACGCAGCTTCGAGATCATGTTCGTCGACGACGGCTCCAACGACCGTACGGTGGAGGAGATTCGCGCCGTGCACGCAGATGAGCCTCGGGTGAAGCTGGTTCGACTGCGCCGCAACTTCGGCAAGGCGGCGGCTCTATCGGCCGGTTTCGATGCCTGTGCGGGCGACATCGTGGTGACCATGGACGGCGATCTGCAAGACGATCCGCAGGAACTGCCTCGCTTCCTGGAGGGACTGGAGAGCGATGGCCTCGACCTGGTGTCGGGGTGGAAGAGACGACGCCACGACCCGGTCTCGAAGCGTTATCCCTCGAAGCTGTTCAACTGGGTGACCCGGCGGATGGCACACGTCGAGCTGCACGACTTCAACTGTGGGTACAAGGCCTATCGGCGCGAGGTGCTGGAGCAGATCGCGCTGTACGGCGAGCTGCACCGATACATCCCGGTGCTGGCGAGTCGCAGGGGATTCGCTGTCGGGGAGATCGAGGTCAAGCATCATCCGCGGCGGCACGGACGCAGTAAGTATGGCTGGGATCGGTTCTACAAGGGTCTGCTCGACCTGATCACCGTCCTGTTCATCACCCGCTACACACGCCGCCCGCTCCACCTGTTTGGAGTCGTGGGGCTGTTGTTCCTCGGGTTGGGATTCTGCATCAACCTCTACCTGGCCATCCTCTGGGTGATGGGAGAGGCGTTGTCGAATCGTCCGTTGCTGCTCTTCGGTGTGTTGCTCATGGTGCTCGGGATTCAGGTGCTGACCACCGGCCTCATCGGGGAGATGATCACCTTCAAGACCTTCGAGCGAAGGGACAGCTACTCGGTCAAAGAGCGGCTGGGTTGAGCCATCGAATGGACGGTGGAGGAGAGGAACGCTGGGCGAGATCCTTGACCTGTTCTCGCACTGGGGTCGAGGCACCGTTGGACGAACCGAACTTTCTATCCCCCGCCGGGGCGCCCTGGCTGGTGGAATACGGACTCGGCCATGACAAGGGGGAATGGCTGCGAAGGCGCCTGGACGAGCGTCCATGGTCGTTGTGGAGATACCGCGAGTTGCTGCCTCTGCGGGATTTCGGTGGGCGGGTCGATCTGGGGGAGGGCGGCACGCCACTGATCCATTTGACTTCCGCCGCGCCGCAAGGAGTCGACGTCTGGTACAAGCAGGAAGCGGACAATCCGGCCGGTTCCTTCAAGGCCAGGGGTCTTTCGCTCGCCGTGAACCGGGCCCGGGAGCTCGGAGCCCCCGGCGTGCAGCTGGCCAGCGCCGGCAACGCCGCGCTGGCCCTCGCGACCTACGCCGCCGCGGCGGGCCTGCCTTGCCGGGTAGCGATCCCCACGGACACCCCGGAGACGATCGCACCGCGTTGCAGGGAGTTGGGCGCCGACGTCCGAGTCGGGGGCGCCAACCTCGCGGAGTCGGCCACGACTCTGGCGCAGGCCGGTGGCGAGTTCTGGACACTTTCGACGCTGAAGGAGCCCTACCGCGTCGAAGGAAAGAAGACGATGGGCCTCGAACTGCTGGAGCAGTTCGACTGGGGACTGCCGGATTGGATCATCTATCCGACCGGCGGCGGAACCGGCCTGATCGGCATGATGAAAGGCTTCGACGAGGCGGAAGCGCTGGGATGGATCGGCGCCGCCCGGCCGCGCATGGTGGCCGTGCAAATGGAGGGGTGCTGCCCGATCGTTCGTGCATTTGAGGCCGGTGCGGCGGAGGCGGATCGTTGGGAACGGCCCGAGACGAGAGTGTGGGGCCTACGGGTGCCCCAGGCGATCGGTGACTTTCTCATTCTTCGTGGGCTGAAGCGTAGCAACGGTCTGGCGATCGCCGTGCCGGAGTCGGCGATTCGGCCGACGCGGGAGCGCCTCGCCGATGTGGAGCACATGACCATCGGACCGGAAGGCGCGGCGTGCCACGCGGCACTGCTGCAGTTGATCGAGCGCCACCTGGTCGAACCGGGCCAGCGGGTCGTTCTCTTCCAGACCGGCGATCCGGCGAATTACGCCTGAGGCGCACCGGGCCCCGACGGTCCGGTCGCCAGCTCGCGGCGCAGACGGCGCCAGTCGAAGGCCGGTCCGGGATCGGTCTTGCGCCCTGGTGCGATGTCGGCATGGCCGAGGATGTGCTCGTCGATCGCCGGATAGGCCTCGCGAAGAGCTCGTATGACCTCGACTAGACGGCGGTACTGGAGGTCGGTGTACGGCCGGCTGTCCGTCCCCTCCAGTTCGATCCCGATCGATCGACTGTTGCAGTCCGGCTGACCGTGGAAGCGGGACTCACCGGCATGCCAGGCCCGGCGGGTGAAGGGCACGAACTGGATCAGGCCGCCGGCCCGATCGATGAACAGGTGAGCGGAGACTCGCAGATGCTGGATCTGTCGGAAGTAGGGATGCAGACCGGGGTCGAGGCGATTCTGGAAGAAGGCTGTGACGTGAGGCCCTCCGAACTGACCGGGCGGCAGGCTGATGCCGTGTACGACGATCAAGTCGATCGACGCAGCTTCGGGCCGGGCGTCGTGATTGGGGGAGGCGACCTGTCGCGCGTCGAGGAGTCGGCCCTGCTTGGCGTCCACCCGCATTGGATCGGATGATAGCGCGCCGGTGATATCCTTTGGGTCTGCCAGCCGGGCACGGAGCGTGCCCACTCACTCGTTTCGCTTTGTTCGTGAAGGAGGCATCTCCGCATGCAGATAGAAGATCTCGTCCTGATTGATGGAGTCCGCACGCCGATGTCGGAGTTCGCCGGCTCATTCTCCGACCTGTCGGCGATCGAGCTGGGAGCGATCGCCGCGCGCGCCTTGTTCGAGAAGACCGGCGTCTCTCCCGAGGCAATCGATCACACGGTGGTCGGCAACGCGCTGCAGACCTCGCCCGATGCGATCTACGGCGCCCGTCACGTGGCGCTCAAGGCGGGCGTGCCCAAGACCGTGCCGGCGCTCACCGTCAATCGACTGTGCGGATCGGGCATCCAGTCGATCCTCTCCGCGGCCCACCTGATCCTCGCCGGCGAGGCGGAGATCGTGCTCGCCGGAGGGATGGAGAACATGACGCAGGCGCCGCACTGCATCTGGGGCGCCCGCAAGGGGTTCCGTCTCGGCGAGGGAAAGCTCCAGGATCTGCTCATGGTGGCCCTGTACGACCCGTACTCCGGCTGCTTCATGGCGCAGACGAGCAACAACCTGGCCGCCGACTACGGGATCTCGCGTCAGGACCAGGATCGCTATGCGCTGATGAGCCAGCAGCGGGCGCACGCCGCCTGGGAAGCGGGCCGCATGGCCGAGGAGGTGGTCCCAGTCGAGGTCGGCAGGGGGAAGCGCGCCCTGCTGGTGGAGCGGGATGAGCACATGCGGCCGGATACGACGCTCGAGGTTCTGGCCAAGCTGCCGACGGCGTTTGACGACAAGGGCTCGGTGACCGCCGGCAATGCCTCGGGCATCGTCGACGGGGCGGCGATGACGATGCTCACCACGGCGGCGAAGGCAAAGCAGCTCGGCGTCGAACCACTGGGCCGGCTGAAGGCCTGGTCGGTGGTCGGAGTCGAGCCGTCGCGCATGGGGATCGGACCGGCCCCCGCCATCCGCCAGGCACTGTCGAAGGCCGGCATGGAGCAGTCCGACCTCGACCTCCTGGAGATCAATGAGGCATTCGCCGGCCAGATCCTGGCGGTGATCCAGGAGCTCGACCTCGACGTCGATCGATTGAACGTCAACGGTGGCGCGATCGCCCTCGGCCATCCTCTGGGCGCCACCGGCACTCGAATCACTGTGACCCTGTTGAAGGAGCTGCGGCGGCGCGGCGGTGGGGTCGGCGTGGCATCGGCTTGCATCGGTGGGGGCCAGGGGATCGCCCTGATCGTCGAGTCGGCGGGATGACCTGGCCGTCGTCGCTGTCGGCTCCTTCCTTGTGGCTGGCCCGGTCGGAGCCGGCAACCGAGGCGGACGTAGTCGTCATCGGGGCTGGGTTCGTGGGCCTGGCTTGCGCGTACTGGCTGCGCCGGGCCGGGCGCGAACCGCTCATCCTCGAGGCTACGGCGGTGGCGCAGCGCGCCTCGGGCCGCAACGGTGGCTTCCTGCTCACCGGAACGGCCGAGCCCTTCCCGGTGCTCAGCCGGCGCATCGGCCGCGCGGCGGCCCTGGGCCTGTGGCACAGATCGCTCGAGAATCGTGAGCTGCTGCGGCGCGAGCTGCTCGACCCGGGCTTGGTCGAGTGCGACTTCGTGCCGGAGGGAAGCTGGATCGCCGCCCTGGCCCAACCGCTGCAAGTCGAGGAGTTGCAGGATACGGTCGCGGTGTTGCGTGATGAAGGGTTCGAGCTTGAGTGGCGGGATCAATCAGCGGTCTGCGCGTCCGGAGGCTCACGCCGTATGGGGGGCGCCATCTACCAGGCCGGGGACGGCGGACTCGACCCGGTTCGTCTATGTAGCGGGCTGGCGGACCTGGCAGACGTGAGGGTGCGCTTCGGCGTCCGCGTGGTCGATCTCGAAACGGCGGGCGATCGGGTCCGAGTACGCTGGGAGGAAGGCGAGGTCGTTGCCCCGATCGTCATCGTTGCCGTCAATGCGTATACGCAAACTCTGCTGCCGAGTGTTCGCGGGATTCATCCCGTACGGGGCCAGATCCTCTCTGCGAAAAGGGGAGAACGAATTCTGGAGGGGATCTGGTTCGTCGATCGGGGGCAGGGCTATGTGCGCCAGTTGGCCGACGGGACGGTGGTCGCCGGTGGCCAGAGAAAGGTCGCCGAGGAGACCGAGGTCGGTTTTCAGGAGCTGCCGACCGCGACGGTGCAGGGGGCGATCGAAGATATGTTGCGGGAGCTCTTCCCGCGGCTGGCGAATCGTCCGGTGCATCGGCGCTGGGCGGGAACCATGGCCTTCACCTCGGACGGCTTACCACGCATGGAACCACTGCCGCATCTGCCCGGCGCATGGCTCTTGGCGGGTTTCAACGGGCACGGCATCTCGCTCGGGTTCGGCGCCGCCCGGCACACGGTTCGCTGTGCCTTGAAGCGCACGGTGCAGCCGTATCTGCCTGCCTCGGAGTTGGCGGTGGAGGGGTAGGCCACCAGCTCGAGGGATCCTACACTGCGTTCTGACCCGGCAACAGCCCTGCGGCCTCCGCCCAGTAGGCGCAGAGCTTGTAGACCAGCCGGGCAGCCAGAAAGTCACTTGCGGGGTGACCCACCACTGGGGCCAGTTCCACGACGTCCGCGGCGACCACTCGCTTGCGCCGGAAGAGCTCTCGCAACAGCGTCAGCGCTGGCCACCACTCTCCGCCCCCCGGCTCCGGGGTCCCGGTTGAGGGCACCACAGAGGGATCGAAGAAGTCGATGTCGAAGGTCAGATAGATGTCGTCGGGCAGCAGATCCAGTGCTTGTTGAAAGCGCCTTTCCGACAGGTCGCGGAGCTCATGGCCCCAGATCATCTGCAGGCCCTGAGACTCGACCAGCCGGCCTTCCGGCTCGGAGAGCGATCGAATCCCGATCCCCAGAGCCGCGATCTTCTCATCGAAGATCCGGCGCATGACGCAGGCGTGACTGTATGGCGTTCCTTCGTACTCGGAGCGCAGGTCCGCATGGGCGTCGAACTGCACGATACCCAGCTCAGGGTAGGCGTCGCGGGCCGCCAGGACCGGCCCCAGGGTCAGGCTGTGCTCCCCTCCCAAGGTGACCAGACACTTGCCGGCATCTAGATGTGGCCTGGCGGATTGCCGTAACTGCTCGATCGCCGCGCCCAGGTCGGTGGCCGGCGGCTCGAAGGAAGGCAGCGTCGTGATGCCGGCAGCGCACGGCTCGACGTGCAGCTCCTCGTCGTAGAGCTCCATGTTCTGCGAAGCGGCGAGGATCGCGGCCGGACCGCCGGCGGTTCCACGACCGTAGGAGACAGTGCGTTCGAACGGCACGGGCCAGATGGCCAGCGGGCTGTCGTCGTAGCCTGATTGCGCCTCGTCGATGCCGCCGAACCGGAGGTCGTCGTCGAGGGTGGATGCGGGTGCTGGAGGTGATTCGCTCATCGTCTCGGCTCGCGGGCGGATGCTACGAAGCACCCATCAGGGTGTCAAACGGGGCCACCGGCTGGGAGCCAGGAATCAGTCGGGGATCTCCAGGGAGAAGCGAGAAGCGCGAGACGCGAGGCGAGTCAGTCCGGATCCCGCGTCTCGATTCCCGCATCTCGCATCCGGAAGGGTGGGGGAGCTGGTAGCTGGAGGCTGGCGGCTGGAAGCTGGAATCGGGCGGCTGGAAGCTGGAATCCGGCAGCCTTGTCCAGAGACCAGGCTCCCGGTTGCCGTTCCGGTGAGCGATGAGGCGCAGGCGATCCGTCCTGTCCGGGGAGGCCCGGCGACGAGTGGTGACGCATCGAATGGCACCGGACGGAGCACCGAAAGAGGAGCGCCCGCGCGAGCGATTGCTGCGCGCTGGTGGACGTGCCCTCTCCGACGCCGAGCTCGTTGCCGTGCTGTTGCGCACCGGCCGGCGAGGCGTATCGGCTCTTGAGCTGGCACACGACGTGCTGCGCGACAGCGGCGGGTTGCTCGGACTGTTGGGGCTCTCCGCTGAGGCAATCCGCCGCGATGGTCTGGGACCGGCGAAGACGGCGACGCTGCTGGCCGGGCTCGAGCTGGGCCGGAGGGTCGCCCGGGGCGAGTTGCCCGAGAAGGATCCGATGACCCACCCGGAAGTGGTGGCTCGCTATCTCTTCTTGCGTTTCGGCGTCCGCGATCAGGAGGTGATGGGCGGCCTCTACCTCGACACGCGCAACCGCCTCCTGGCGGAGAGTGAGGTCTTTCGCGGCACGTTGAATCGGGCCGCCGTCGAGCCCGGGGCTCTGCTCAAGACCGGCTTGCTGCACGGCGCCGCCGGTTTGGTCGTCTTCCATACCCACCCGAGCGGAGACCCCAGTCCCTCGGCGGAGGATCTGGCCTTCACCCGTCGTCTCGCCGAGGCCGGCAGGACGGTCGGCATCCGACTCGTCGATCATCTGATCCTAGGCTCCGGACGGCGCTGGGTCTCTCTTCGTCAACGCGGCGCGTGGTAGCGTTCGGCGGTCGTGACCGATCTCCATCTCGATTGCTTCAGCGGCTTGGCTGGCGACATGTTTCTAGGGGCTTGCCTGGATGTCGGAATGCCCCAGTCGGTGCTACAAGAGGCGCTCGCCGTAGTCGACCTGCCCGGCATCGAGATGGAAGTGCACCAGGCCAGGCGGGCCGGTCTCGTCGGGACCCGATTTCGGGTCATGCGTGACGGCAGGCCGATCGAGGGACCCGAGCCTGAGGAGGTGAGCGCGGACGGGGAATCCGGTGCGGGACTGGGCGTGTCGCCGCCGAGGCTCCGGACGGAAGTGCGACGCCTCACGGAGGTCACGCGCGCCATTCAGCGGAGCGCCCTGCGGTCATCCACCAAGGAGCGTGCCCTCCAGCTCTTCGCTCGGCTCGGAGAAGCGGAGGCGCGGGTGCAAGGAATTCCCGTGGAGCGCGTCCAGTTCGATGAGGATGCGGCGCTAGACGCGATCGTCGACCTCGTCGGGGCGGCAGCGGCGGTCGGGTTTCTTTCGCCAGACGGCATCACGTGCGGTCCGGTCAACGTCGGCGGAGCGAAGATCGAGTCGGACGAGGGCCACTTGCCCGTGCCGCCGCCGGCAGTCGCGCAGTTGGTGCTGGGCATGCCCATCTACCGCCGGGGGGAAGGTGAGCTGCTGACGCCGACCGGCGCGGTCCTACTGGCTGAGCTGGTCGACTCCTTCGAGCCGAGGCCTGCGGCCGTCGCGACGCGGGTGGGATACGGCCTCGGGCGGCGGGAGCTGGACAGCGGCCCCAACGCCGTCCGTTTGTGGCTGAGTGAGCGGGCCGAAGAGCCGACGGAAGCGGTCGCCTTGGAGTGCGAGATCGACGGCCTGCCTGGGGAGAGATTCGGCCTGCTGATGGAACGCCTCGGTGAGGACGGCGCCATGGACGTCACCTTTACGCAGGTGCAGACGCAGAAGAATCGACCGGGCGTCCGGTTGACCGTTCTCTGCCGTCCGGGCGACCTGCGGCGCCTGGCGGAAACCGTCCTGGCCGAGTCGGCCTGCTCGAGCTGCCGCTGGAGCCCGGTGCAGCAGATCAAAGCGCAAGGTGACTCGAGGCGGCAAGCGGCCGGAGACTGAGGCTCCCACCCCTCCGCGCTCGCTGCCCGCTACCCGCTGCCCGTTTCCCCCACCCGAGGCAGAGCCGGAATACGCAATGCGGAAATCGAGAAGCGAGATCCGGACTGACTCGCCTCCGGCTTCATCCTAGCGACTGGAGACTGACGACTGGAGCCTGGCGACCGTTCTGGCCCCTGACTCCCGGCCCCTGTTAGACTCCCTCGTTCGAGCCGCCAGGCCTTCGCCATGAGCCATTTCTACGTCACGACGCCGATCTACTACGTCAACGACCTGCCCCACATCGGCCACATCTACACCACGGTGGTCGCCGACAGCGTGGCACGCTATCGCCGGCTGTGTGGAGACACGGTTTTCTTTCTGACCGGAACGGACGAACATGGCCAGAAGATCGAACGGGCGGCCGAGAAAGAGGGTGTAGAGCCCCTCGCGTTGGCGGATCGAGTCGTACAGCGATATCACCAGCTATGGGAGAGCCTCGACATCTCCCATGACGACTTCATCCGCACGACCGACCCGCGGCATGCGGTCGGCGTCGACGCGATGATCGGGCGCATCGCGGCGGCGGGAGACTTCTACGTCGGCCAGCACGAGGGCTGGTACTGCGTCTCCTGTGAAACTTTCTACACCGAGAAGGAGCTCGTCGAGCCGGGTCATCGCTGCCCCGATCACGGGATCGAGACGGAGTGGCGCTCGGAGGAGAATGTCTACTTCCGTCTGTCCCGATACCAGCAGGCGCTGCTCGACTGGATCGACGAGAATCCGAATTCGATCCAACCGGAGACGCGACGCAACGAGGTGCGTTCATTCGTCGAATCCGGCCTGCACGACCTCTCAGTCAGCCGTGCCAACCTGTCCTGGGGACTCGAGTTCCCCGATCAGCCGGGTCAGACCGTCTACGTCTGGCTGGACGCCCTGACCAACTATCTCAGCGCCCTCGGATTCGGCTCCGACGACCCGCGGCTGTTCGATGAGTTCTGGCTGCATGGCGGCACACGGCTTCACCTCATCGGCAAGGACATCCTGCGCCATCACTGCGTCTACTGGCCGGCGTTCCTGATGTCGGCCGGCCTCCCGCTGCCGACGACCGTGTGGGCACACGGCTGGTGGATGCGCGACGAACGCAAGATGTCCAAGTCGGTCGGCAATATCGTGCGCCCCGATCACCTGGTGAAGGCCTTTGGGGCCGATGCGCTGCGCTTCTTCTTGCTACGCGACATGGTCTTCGGACAGGACGCCTCGTTCTCGGACGAGGCGTTCGTGGATAGATTCAACAGCGATCTCGCCAACGGTCTCGGCAACACGGTCAGTCGACTGGTCACCTTGAGCCGCAAGGCGTTCGACGGATGCACGCCGCCGGCAGAGAACGGCGACCCCTCGTTGCGGCGTGCCGCGGCGCTGGCGACGAACGAGTACCGGGCAGCGATGGACCAGTTCGCCTTCCAACGAGCGCTGGCCGCGCTATGGGAATTGCTGGCCGAGGTGAATCAGTACATCGTGCGACACGAGCCGTGGAAACGAATCGGCGGTGAACAGTCGGACGACAGCGTCGGCGAGATCCTGTGGAGCGGTCTGGAGGCCGTCCGCATCGTGGCGGCCGGTCTCCTGCCGTTCATGCCGGGCACGGCGCCGCGGGTACTCCGCGCCGTGGGCGTTGCCGAGAGCCCGCGAGATCTCGATACCATGGAGTGGGGCGCACTGCCGGGCGATGCGCCACTGCCGGAGCCGGAACCGCTGTTTCCACGCATCGACAAGGAAGAATTTCTCGCGGCGGCGCAAGTCAGTGGCGCGTCAACGGCGGAAGCCGCCACGCGAACGGAACAGGGGAGTGAGATGATTGCGATTGACCAGTTCTTTCAGACTCAGTTGCGGATCGGCGTGATCGAGGCGGCCGAGCCGATTCCCAAGTCGAACAAGCTGCTCCGCCTCACGGTCGACCTCGGGGAAGATGCCCCGCGCACTCTCGTCGCCGGCATCGCCAAGGCCTACGATGTGGCCGATCTCATCGGCCGACGCGTCGTGGTCGTCGCCAACCTGGAACCGGCGACGCTGATGGGCGTCGAGTCCCAGGGCATGATTTTGGCGGCCTCTGTTGACGGCAGGCCCGTTCTGCTGCAGCCGGACCAGGACGTGCAAGCTGGCACCGAGGTGAGATAGCCGCCGGCAGCCGCGAGTTACCAGCCGTCAGCTACCAGCCGCCAGTCCGCCTCCCTAGCCGGAGGCTGGCGGCCGGCTCCCCGGGGCCACGCCATGACATTCATCGATTCCCATTGCCATCTTCAGTCTCTTCCCCGCGGCGAACAGGATTCTGCGCTCGACCGGGCCCGCGAGCGCGGGGTGGCAGGATTCCTCGTCCCAGCGACCCGGCTCGACGAGGCCGACGAGGTCTTGAATCTCTGCCAACGGCACTCCGACGTCTGCTGCGCCCTCGGAGTGCACCCGCACGAAGCTTCGAGCTGGGCGCCGGGCGATGCGCGGCGCCTGGAGTCGCTGCTGGGCGAGCGAGGCGTGGTCGCGGTGGGCGAGTGCGGGCTCGATTTTCACTACGACCATTCTCCTCGCGAGGTCCAGACCGAGGTGATGCTCGAGCAGTGGGGGCTGGCGCTGCAGCTCGACTTGCCGGTCGTGGTGCACAACCGGGACAGCGATGAAGCGATGCTGCAGGCCCTGGCCCGGCCGGAGCACATGCCACTGCGGGCCGATTTTCATTCCTTCGCCGGGCATCTCGACACCGCCGTTTCGCTGATCGAACGGGGCTTTTACCTGGGCGTGACCGGAATGGTCACCTTCAAGTGGGCCGAGAACATTCGAACCATCGTGCGATCCATCCCTGCGGACCGAATCCTGGTCGAGACCGACGCTCCGTTCCTGGCGCCGGTTCCGCATCGCGGCAAGCCGAACGAGCCGGCCTGGGTGGTCGAGGTGGCGCAGCGCGCCGCCGCAGAGCGCGGTGAAGGCTTCGAGGAGTTTGGCGAGCGGACGACAGCGAATTTTCGTCGGCTCTTCTCGCGCGTGTCCGGGACCTTCGGCGAAGCCGGCTGACGTCAGTCAGACGCCGCCGAACCAGGGATAGCCGCGATCCTCCCAGAAACCGCCGGGGCGCTCTGCGGTCACGGTGATGCGGGCCAGGTACTTGGTCATCTTGTAGCCCAGTTTGATCGGCGAGTAGAGCC
>Ga0307436_1000063_pt1 | contig 41588 bp, 36 predicted proteins | sample SalMarWE160440MG_FD_202513 | JGI IMG/M metagenome (GOLD analysis project Ga0307436, IMG submission 202513) | Salt marsh sediment microbial communities from the Plum Island Ecosystem LTER, Massachusetts, United States - WE1604-40 | ecosystem: Environmental > Aquatic > Marine > Intertidal zone >...
CATCGCCGCCGGTCGACTCAAGGAGCTGCAGCGTTACTATGATGGCGATCTGCTCGGCGAGCGGTCGCTGCTGGAGCGACGCCCCTTCCCGGCGCGCTATCGAGCCACGAAGGACAGCTTCGTATTGACTTTCTCGCGCCGTGCGCTGGAGAGGATCCTGGAGGGCAATCCCGATCCGCGCGGCTTTCTCGATGCCTTGCGGGCGCAGGGACACGACGCGAAAATCGCCGAGATGGCCGAAACCCAACGCGAGATCAGCGAACAGTCGACATGAGCTTGTTGCCCATTCGCCTTTACCCCGATCCGGTGCTGCGCCGGCCCGCCGATGAGGTGTCCGAGTTCGGCGCTGACCTCAGGTCACTGGTCGATGACATGGTGGAGACCATGCACGCCGCGCCGGGCGTCGGCCTGGCGGGACCGCAGGTCGGGCGCTCGATCCGCGTCGCGGTGGTCGATGTCAGCGTGGGTGAAGATCCCAAGGCCCTGCACTTACTGCTCAATCCGGAGATTCTCGAAGCGACGGGCGAGGCGGTGGACGTCGAGGGCTGCCTGTCGATTCCCGACTACAGCGACAAGGTCGCGCGGCCGGCGCGAGTCCGGGTGCGCACGCTGAGCCTGGAGGGCGAGCCGACGGAGCTGGTCTTCGAAGACTTCGAGGCGCGTGCGGTGTGCCATGAGATCGACCACCTCAACGGCGTTCTCTTCATCGATCGGCTGCGCGGCCTGCGTCGTGAGCGCGGACGCCGGCACTTGCGCAAGCTGGAACGTGAGGTGGAGGTGGCCACTTGACGTGGTCGGGCTGCACGATTCGCGGTCCAGTCGCCCTCTTCGCCTGCGCCGTCGTCCTGATTCTCACGGGCTGTGGAGGCGGAGGAGGCGGCGGCGGTGGCGGCACGCCGACCGGGGTGCCGCAGCCGGGCATCACGTTCACCGCATCCGGCACGCCGGGCGCCGACGCCGTCTACCTGCGCCGCAGCACCCAGTCGACCGCTTCGAAGCTGTTGCTCGAGGTCGTGGCCAACGACGTGACGGATCTATTCGCGGTGGGATTCGACCTCAATTACCCCGGCTCCATCCTGAGCTACGCCAAGGTGACCCAAGGGAGCTTTCTGAGCAACTCCGGCAACGTCAAGACCAGCCTGCAGATCGCCGAGCGGCAGAAGGGGACCCTGGTCATCGGGTTGACCCGCCTGGGTGGCGGCAGCGGCCGTAGTGGCTCCGGCGTGCTGATGACCATCACCTTCGCGGCCGCAGGCTCGGGCTCGGGCACTTTCACGTACGACAATCAGGCGGCCTATAGCAGTGATATTCGCCAGACTGGCGAGGCGATCGCCGGCTTCCAGTTCCTGGCCGGCTCGGTGACCGTGCAACAGTGACGGCGGCCAAACCGCAGCTGCGTCTCTACAACACGCTGCACCGGCAGCTCGAGCCCTTCGTGCCGCTGGAGGCGGGACGGGTGCGCATGTACACGTGCGGGCCGACGGTCTATGCCCGGGCCCACATCGGCAACCTCCGGAGCTTCCTGTTCGAAGATCTGCTGCGCCGCACGCTGGAGCTGTTCGGCTACGCAGTCGAGCAGACCATGAACCTGACGGACGTCGACGACAAGACGATCGCCGGGGCACGCGAGGCCGACGAGGCGCTCGACGTCTTCACCGAGCCCTTCATCGACGCCTTCTTCGCGGATCTGGAGACTCTGCACGTCGAGCTCGCCGAGCACTATCCGCGTGCCACCCGCCACATCGAGGCGATGCAGGCGTTGATCAAGCGCCTTTTCGACGCCGGCCACGCCTACGAGCAGGACGGTTCGGTCTTCTTCCGTGTCGCCTCCGACCCCGGCTACGGTCGCCTGGTGAGCATCGATCCGGAGCGTTTGCGGCAGGGCGAACGGGTCGCGACGGATGAGTACGGCAAGGAAGACGTACGCGATTTCGTCCTTTGGAAGGCAGCCAAGGAGGGCGAGCCGAGCTGGGACTCGCCCTGGGGGCCGGGGCGGCCCGGCTGGCATCTGGAGTGCTCGACCATGAGCATGGAGTATCTAGGCGAAACGCTCGACATCCATTGCGGCGGCGTGGATAACATCTTCCCCCATCACGAAAACGAGATCGCCCAGAGCGAGGGCGCCACCGGCAAGCCCTTCGTGCGCTTCTGGCTGCACGCCGAGCACCTGATCGTCGACGGCGAGAAGATGTCGAAGTCGCTGGGGAATCAGTACACGCTGGAGGACCTGCTGGAACAAGGCGTGGCGCCGCGCGCGCTGCGCTATCTGCTGCTTTCGGTGCACTATCGGCAGAAGCTGAACTACACGGGAGAGGCGCTGCAGGGGGCGGTCGCCGCACTTCGCCGCGTCGACGAGATGCGCTTTCGCGTCGACCACGCCGCGGGCGACGACGCGAAGACGAGCGAGCTCGACGAGGTCCTGGATCGCTTTGAGGAGGAGTTCAAGGAAGCGTTGGCTGACGACCTCAACGCTTCGGCGGCCCTGGCCGTGGTCCATGGGCTGGCGCGTACGGCGAATCGCGCCGTAGAAGCCGGCGAGGTGGGGGAGGATCGGCGGCGCGGAATCTTCGAGTCCTTGGCACTGGCCGACCGTGCCTTCGCGGTGTTCGCTCCCTCCGAGTGGGACGAAGGCGCCACGATGAGCGATCTCTCCGATGACGACGTCGAGGCGCTGATCGAAGCCCGCCAAAAGGCTCGGGCACAGAAGGACTTCGCCGAGTCCGACCGCATCCGCGACGAGTTGGCGGCGCAGGGCATCGAGATCCAGGACACTGCAGACGGCGTGCGTTGGCGGCGGCAGTGACGGCCAGGCACAAGGCAGGGGAGCGATTCCAGGCCGAAGCCAGCACCCGCGGCCGCGGCCGCCTGGGTGAACATGCCGGCGTCGCCTGGCTGCGGCACCAGGGCTACGAGATCCTCGAGCGCAATCACTTCACCCGCATCGGCGAGATCGACGTCATCGCGCGGGAAGGCGACACCCTGTGCTTCATCGAGATCAAGGCGCGCACGGACGACGCCTTCGGCTCGCCGCTCGAAGCCGTGACCCGGCGCAAACAGCGCCAGATCGCCCGCGTCGCCAGCCTCTATCTGGTCGAATCGGACTACCGCGGACCGTGTCGTTTCGACGTCCTCGGCATGGAGCTCGATGGAGCCCGGGAATGGCGCTACCAGTTGATTCGAAACGCCTTCGAAGCCCCTGCCGAAACTTGACACTCAGGGCCCCGCTCTTTATCCTCTGCACCCGCGAGCGGGAATAGCTCAGGGGTAGAGCACAACCTTGCCAAGGTTGGGGTCGCGGGTTCAAATCCCGTTTCCCGCTCCATCCGATCTTTCCATCCCCGGGCGCTTCCGGGCCCGTCCCCCGGGGCGACGTAGCCAAGTGGTAAGGCGAGGGTCTGCAAAACCCTTATTCGCCGGTTCGAATCCGGCCGTCGCCTCCATTACTTTTCTAGATAGCGCGGAATCGCCATATATGGCTTTCTGCATCCGGGGACGGGTGTGCGACACTCGCCACGAACTCCCAAGGAGAGAACGATGAGCCTGCATCCCTGGCATGACCTGGATCCCGGTCCTTCGACTCCGGACGAGTTCCTCGCCGTCGTCGAGATCCCCAAGGGCGCCAAAGTCAAGTACGAGCTGGACAAGCCGAGCGGCATGCTGCGGGTCGATCGGGTGCTGTATTCGTCCGTCGTCTATCCAGCCAACTACGGCTTCATCCCGCGCACCCTGGCGGAGGACGGCGATCCGATGGACGTGCTGGTGCTGATGCAGGAGCCGGTGGTGCCGCTGGCCATCCTGCGGGCGCGCCCGATCGGCCTGATGGACATGAGCGATCAGGGCGAGGCGGACGAGAAGATCATCTGCGTCCATATGGACGATCCGGAGTACCGAAGCTACGAGCACATCCGCGAGCTGCCCCCACACCGCCTGGAGGAGCTGCGCCGCTTCTTCGAGGACTACAAGCTGCTCGAGAACAAGACCGTCACGGTCCAGGAGTTCTCTGGGCCATTTCCGGCCAAGGACGAAGTGGCGCGAGCGCTGGAGCGCTATCGAGAGAAGTTCGGCACAGACTAGACCGCCGAGGACGCCTCCTGTTCGCCTGTCCCATGGTAACCGCGCATGGGAAACCCGCCAGGCTCTGCGAGCGTAACTGAACAATCATGATGCATTCCGGATGCCGGTGCCGCATCATAGTTCGGTGGGTGATCGCGCTCGGGCTCCTGGCGGGCGCCAGCGCCGCCAACGCCATGCCCCGGGTCAGTGACTATCAGATACGCGCACAGCTCTTTCCGGACGATTCACGGATCGCGGCCAGCGCCACAGTTATGTTCGACGGTGAGGCCTGCACGGATCCCGAGATCACGTTCTATCTTCATGGCGAGCTTGACGTCCAATCGGTGAGCTCCGGAGGGTCGGTCGTACCTTTCGATCAAGAGAAGGTTTTCTATGAGTACGAATACTCTCTGATCGCGAATCGAGTCACGATCGCCTGCCGGACGGACCTGCTCGCGGCTGGCGTCACCATCGAGTACTCCGGCCCGTTCCATCCCTCTCGTGCGCGTTCGATCTCGGACTTCATGCGTATCGATTCGGACGGCGCCTTCCTTCGCTCCTATGGCTACTCGCTATGGTTCCCGGTGCTATTGGAGGCGCGGAGCGATTCCTATCGGACGTCGTTCAGCTCGGTCGTCATCACGACGCCGGCTGAATTCGCCGTCGTGTTCACGGGCAGGCAGGAGACGGATTCGGTGGAGGGCGTGAGGCGAGTTTCGGTGTGGAAAGGAGACGACATCGACCTCGCCGACGCACAACTCACCGCCGCCCGTTTCCGCCAGGAACGGCGGGGCGACATCGCCATCCACTACCTCGACGATCCGATTTCCGCCTCTGCGGGGATGCGCATGGCGGCTTTCGGTGAACAACTCGTCAACTTTTATCGCCGCCATTACAGAGAAGAGGTGACTGCCGCAGTTTCGCATGTGGTGGAGATGCCCCGCTACGGGAACACGGCGAATGGCAACGTCGTGGGCATTTCGGCAAGCGACTGGCGGCGATTCGAGCCCGGGGTCGTGAGTGGGCGTCTCATCGCCCACGAACTCGTGCACGCCTATGTGCAACCGCCTGTATCCCGAGACGACCCGATCTACTCCTTGGTGATCGAGGGCTTCCCAAGCTACTTCTACCTGCCCGCTCTCGCCGACATGCTGGGAGAAGACGCGTACCGGGACTTCTTCGACAAACTGGAAACGTCCTATCTCGCGAAGAAGGCGACCGGTCGGGACTCGAGGGGTCGCATTCTGCCGAAGGAGAAGCCGCTCCTTCAGATCTCGGCAGACGAGATTGGAGTCTATAAGGACGTCTTTGTCCTCTCCGATCGGGCGCTCCTGTTTCTCAGCTGTCTGCGACGCCGAATGGGTCCGGTGGAGTTCCTGAAGTTTTCGCGTCGACTGCTCAGTCGCGATTCTCTTTCGGTATCGAGCTTCCGCGATGCCGTGCTTGAAGAGATTCCCGACTTCGAGAACGACCTCCGCCTCTGGCTCGAGACCAACGAGTACCCGGACCGCTGGCGGCTCAGGCATGAGGGGGGGAGTCCGACGAGCTCGGCTCGAAGACCCTCCGCGAAGTCGGCGCCTTCGTCGGCCGGCCCGTCACTCGAGTCTCGGGATGGTCTCGGCGAGTCGGAGCCATAAGAACCTCACAGGACGCTAGCCGGCTCGCCTGGTCAAGAGGCTAGAATGCCCTGGCCGGAGTGGCGGAATGGTATACGCAGGGGACTTAAAATCCCCCGGTCCATCGGGCCATGCGGGTTCGAGTCCCGCCTCCGGCACCAGGAAGCTTCCAGCTCCCAGCTACCAGTCGCCAGCAGGTTCGTCGCCCTGCCAAGCCCGGCGACCGACTGACTCGTCCATCGCCGAACCCGCGCTGGCGCAGCGAGGCTACTCGACCGACCCACCGAGCACGGAGCGACTGCACCGCGCGCAGTGTGGGGTCGGCGAGCCAGCGAGCGGTGCTGGGCAACCTGCTTGTCGATGCCCCGGCAGTTCGGCGTTGAACGGCCAAGGGGCGGTACGCTACTGACTGTAAAGGAGGATTCGTATGCCCAGTGTTGCCTTGTACGTCAAGATGGAAGCCAAGCCGGAGAAGGTGGACGAGGTCGCCTCATTCTTGAAGAGCGCTCTGCCGCTGGTGAATCAGGAGCCGGACACGGTGAGCTGGTACGCGATTCGGCTTGGGCCGACCACGTTCAGCATCTTCGACACCTTCGAGGGTGATGAGGGCCGGCAGGCGCATCTGAATGGACAGGTCGCCGCCGCGCTGATGGGGAAGGTGGACGAATTGCTGACCGGGCCGCCGGAGATTCACCAGGTGGATCTGGTGGCGGCAAAGGTGGGATGAGATCGTCGCGGGGCAGAGAGATCTAGAAATGCACCAGCAGTCCGAGGCTGATCAGTGAGATGTCGCTCTCGGTCCCCGGAGATTCACCCACGTTGAGGAATCGCTCATACTCCAATCGCACCGCCCATCGATCGGTGAGGTTCAAGGCCGTGCCAACCCCGATCAGGAGGTCGCTCGAGGATTCTGAGCCAAACCCGAGGTCACCGACAAAGCTGTCTGTCGAGACGCTCGAGTCTCGCTTGGTCTGAGCGAACAATACGCCGCCTCGCAGGAAGACCTCCCATCGCTTCGGCGGAAACAGGTCGACCAAGAGGGAGACCGTGGTTCCGGTCACCTCGGTGCTCAGATGCGCACTGAAATCGACCGGGACTAGATGCCCTTCAACAAACCTGACGCCCGTTCCTGATGCGCGGTAGGTGAGCTTGCCGAGATCCACATATGCGGCCTCGACCGCCAGGCCTCGATTGATTCGATAGCCAACCAGTCCCGTCACTCCTGAAGTGTGATCGTCGATCTGACTATCGAGGATCGATGAGACCCCAGGCAGCTCGAATCTCTGATCCAACTCAAGCGCCTTGGTCAGAGTCAGATCGATCTCGTGCTGCGTCAGGCCGAAACTCGCTTGCCCTCCAGTGAGGCCGACATAGAATCCCGGTTCCGCCGCTCCCGCCGCCGCGACGGACCCCAGCCACAGCGATGCTGTCAGCGCAATGCACGTTTGGAGTCGGTTGTTCTCCATGCTTCGATTCCTCCTCTCCGTCTCTGACTGTTCAGTGAGCCTTGGTCATTCCCTCCCATCGCGGAAATCGGCACGGCGGCCCACCCCCACCCTGATCAGAATCAGCTACTGGTGGAACGGCAAGATCGTTGCCAAGTGTCAGGCCGCGACCAAGCGGCGATTCGTCGCCGGACTCGCGGCATCGTCCGTGAGCGAGGACGATGGTCGTCTCGATGAGAGGCCGGATCTATTTGCGCTAGCGCTGTAGGAGGGGATCGTCCGTTCTGGCGACTGGCAACTGGCGACTGGAGACTGGTGACTGGAGACCACCCTACGCATCCGTAATCGCCTCCAGCGGCGCTCGATCCGGGAGCAGGAAGCCGTTCTCCTGCGTCAGGAGCACCCCTTCCTTGTTCCAGCGGCTCATGATGCGAATGCAGGTTTCGATGGTCGTGCCGACCAGGTCAGCGACCTCCTGGCGGGAGAGGTCGATGCCGATGAAGCTGCCCCCATCCTGCGCTTCGCCGATCGTGTCGGCTAGCTTCAGGAAGACCTGGGCGAGGCGGAACTCGACCCGGTAACAGCTCAGCTCGACGATGCAGTTCTTGCACTCGACGAGCTGCCGGGTGAGCACCGGTAGCAAATCGCCGATCAAATGCGGCTCCTGCCCGAACAGCCGGAATAGATCCTCTCGACGCACCTCCAGACAAACGGTGGGTTCGAGGGCGATCACCGCCGCGTCGCACATCTGGCCGCCCAGAGCCGCAACGGCGCCGAACAGGTCGCTGGGGCCGAACAGGGAGAGGATGACGGTGCGCCCGGACTCGAGGTAGCGGGCCATCTTTGCCCTGCCCGAGATGAGCACGAAGAAACTCGAGGTCTCCTCGCCCTGGGTGAGGATTTCCGTGTCGGCGGTGAACTTGCGCGGCAGCGCTATGCGCGCCAGCGCCTCACGGCCGGCGACGGAGACGCCCTGCAGCGCCGGGATGGCGCCCAGGTTTTGAAGCGTCGGTTGCGGTTCCTGAGCCATGGCCTCCGGATCGTCTTCCGGCGGCAGCTCGATCTCCGGAGCCGGGGGTGGCTCCAGCTCCTCGATGCGCCGGGGCCCCCATTCTATGCCCGGAGGCGTGCCGGCATCACGATCATTCATGAGGTCAGGCCGAAACCGAGGTTTCTTCCTCCGAGGCACTCTCGGCCGCATGGCGGAGATAACGGATGTGGCCGAGGCGAGCCGCGCCGATAGCCCCGACGAACTGCACCAGATCGCCTTCGGGGATGTTGATCTCGGCGTTGAGGGCGGTACGGATCTCGTCGACCATGCGCTCGAAGCGCAGGATGCCCCCGAGCAGCGTGTACTCGGGCTGCATGCGCACGCGTTTCATGAGTTGGATGGCGCGGCCGACCAGGGAGGCGACGGCGCCGTGCATGATGTCGGCCGGGGCGCGCCCCAGGGAGAGGTGGTTGATGACTTCGGACTCGGCGAAGACGGCGCAGACGCCGGAGATCGGTGCCGGGTCCTTGGAGGTGGCGATGAGCGGCCCGATCTCCTCCGTTTCGTACCCCATGTAGCGTGCCGTCTTCTCGATGAAGGCGCCGGTGCCCGCCGCGCACTTGTCGTTGAGGCGGAACGACTTCACCCTCGCCCGGTCGTCGACCAGCGAGGCCTTCATGGTCTGGCCTCCGATGTCGAGGATGGTGCGCGTGTCGGGGAAGAGCAGGGAGGCGCCGCGCGCGGCGGCGGTCAGGTCGGTGACCTGCACGTCGCGGAACGGCACCTGGTGGCGCCCGAAGCCGGTGGAGACTACGTAGTCGACGTCGGCGCGCCGCAACCCGATCTTGTCGAGAGCCTCCTCCAGCACCCGATTGGAGACCTCGGACAGGCGGAAACCGGTGCGTGCCAGGGCGCGCGAGATCAATTCGTCGCCGTCGCCCAGCAGGACGCACTTGGCGTAGGTCGAGCCAACGTCGATGCCCGCCGTCAAGGTCACGACGCCATCTCCTTTCCGGCGTTCGCGGGCCGTCGGTGCGCCTGGATGTGGTCGAGAGCGAAGAGCGCTGCCCCCAGCGCGCCCATGAAGTGCGACTCAGGGCTGACGTTGAGCGGCAACTCGAGCTTGCGCTGCAACGTCTCGACCATGCCGGTGTTCTTGGCGACGCCGCCAGTGAAGGTGATCTCCGACTCGATGCCGACGCGACGCAGCAGGGCGATCGAGCGGGTGGCGATCGACTCGTGCACGCCGAGCAGGATGTCCTCCACCTTGCTACCTCGGCCCAGCCAGGCCAGCACCTCGGATTCTGCGAAGACCGTGCAGGTCGTGCTGATGCGGACCGGCCGATTGGAGCGCAAGGCGATCGGCCCGAGCTCCGGAAGCGGAATCTCCAGTGCGCTGGAGGCGGCGCCGAGGAAGCGTCCGGTACCGGCGGCGCACTTGTCGTTCATGCAGAAGTCGAGGATCTCGCCATCCTCGCTGATGCGGATCGCTTTGGTGTCCTGGCCGCCCATGTCCAGTACCGTGCGCGTCTTCGGGAACATGTGCGCGGCACCGCGGCCGTGGCAACTGATCTCGGTCACCTGCTCGTTGCCGAAGGTCACCTTGTACCGGCCGTAGCCGGTCCCGATGACGTACTCGACCTCTTCTTCCGGCACGTCCGCGTCGGCCAGGGCCTGGGCGAAGGCGTTCTCGGCGGCCGAGATGACGTTGGCACCGGTGTCGATCAGAGCGCGGCCGACGAGGGCGGCCTCCTCGTCGACCACCACCGCCTTGGTTTGGGTCGAACCGACGTCGACGCCTGCTGCATACGCCATGCTCTAGGCCTCCACCATCTCGCGCTGGCGACGCGACGCGAGCCCTTCGAAGAACGCGTCGATGCGGTTCTTCAGTTGCGCCTCGGAGACGACGCGGCGATCCATCATGTCGGACTCGATAAACAGCGTTGGAATGTCCCGCGTCTCCATCAGGGCGCGGCGCCCGTCCGCCAGCCCGGTGGAGACAGTGCGGCAGCTCTTGATCGGATGGAAGACGACACCGTCGAGCTCGAAGTCGTCGATCATGCCCTGCAGCACCCGGTCCTGGTGGAACATGCTGTCCATCGCGTCGCGCACACTCAGCAGCGTGCCCTCGGCCAGGCTCTCGATCGGGTGGCCGGGGTCGTACTGGAATCCCAGATTGCTGCCGCCGGAGGCGAACCAGAGATAGGTCGAAGTGACGAACTCGCCGCCCCACTCGGTGAACATCTCGTTGAATCGCCGGAAGCTGGGGTAGCAGGGCACGCCGACGAAGGCCAGCCGGTAGGTCTCATCGTCCACCGTGCCGATGCCGTGGTCGGCCTTGTATTCGAGTTCCTCGACCAGGTCGACGAAATACTGGGCGCCTTCCGCTGTGCCGCGCAGGGCATTGGACACGCCGAGGTAGATGGTGCCGTCGGTCAGCGCGTTGAACACCCCGGGGCGGCGGCGGTTGAGCTCCAGGATCCGCTTCCAGCAGGTGTTCATCGTGTTGGCGTTGCGCAATCTGTCGCCCAGGCGCTTGAGATCGAGTCGCTGCCCGGTCATCGCCTCGCACACCGCAATGAGTTCACGGATCTGTCCGTCGACATAGGCGAGATCGGCGCGGTACTGCTGATCGGATTCCGGGGCCGTGGCGCTGCGCGTGCCGGGCACGTCGAGGGTGAACATCCGGGTGTCGTACATGCGCTCCCAGATCTCCGCCCACTTGATGTAGGTGTTGCAGGCGTTGGTCAACACCGCTAGCGCGGGGCGCGGGATCGACCCCGCCGGATGATCGCCGCCCCGAAGCTGGACCGCCACGTCCGCCTTCACGTAGCCGCAGATATCCGGGGAGTAGCCGTAGTCCTCGGCCTCTTCCAGATACTCGTGCGCGACGTGCCGCACCGCGGTCTGGAGCGAGTTGATCTCCGGAAAGACGACCGGCAGGTCGAAGGCGCCGAGCAGCTCAACGAGGCTGCCCATGACGAAGACGTACGCCGAGTCGCCGCCGTTCTGCGCCACCGCGGAGAGCTGACCGAACCAGTCACGGATCAGGTCGGCGCCCTGGCTCTTGCCGCGTCCCAGAATGTCGCCGTCGTGCTTCGAGGTCATGCTGCACTCCCGTCGTCTACTCGAAGAGGATGTTCTCCACGAAGGTTTCCAGTTGCAGCTCGAGATGCTCGAAGCTGGTCATCGTCTCTTGAAACTCGCTGACGAAGTAGGGAATGCCGGCGTCGTCGAGCGCCCGGGTGTAGGTCACTTGCTCTTCGAGACCCGGCTCACACATCTTCGCCGCGGTCAGGATCGCCGCGTCGGCGCCGGACCGCTCGATGCGCTCCAGCAGCATGCGCTCCTTCGGCTTGCGGGCGTCGTGCTGCACCGGACTGTAGGAGGCACGATCGATGTAGGCGGTGGCGAGATTGGCCAACGGATCGCCGCCGACGTCCACATCGTCGACCAGCCAGCGCAGCCCGATCAGAAAGTCGTCGTCGACCACGTAGCAGGAGCGCCCGACCAGCCGAATGAGCTCGAGCGGCGGCTGCTCGCAGAAGGCGCCCTCGAAGACGACGCGGACGCGGTCCTGTCGCTTCGCCTGTCGGGAAGAGAGCTTGGAGAGTGTCCAGGCGAGCACCTCGTTATGCTGCTCGCGCGGCAGGATGCCGCCCAATGCCACCAGGACGTAGGCCTCATCGGCATCGATCAACCACGGGCTCTGGCGCTTCACGGCATAGAGCTGGCGCAGCAGGGAGCGATTGCGGTTGAACAGCGCGATCGACTGATTCAGGTCGTCCTCGCTCACCTCGGTCTGAGCGACCTGCTCGATCGCTTCCAACATGCGGGCGTACTCGGCGCGTAGATAATTCTTGGCGTGGGACGAGTTGGGGTTTTGAGGCAAGTAGAGAATGCGGCTCGGATAGGGCAGGTTGCGCTCCCAGATCGCGCCCAGGTTGCGCGCCGCATCGCAGATCGGATGGGTGACGAAGAGATCGAGCTCGAGGCGATCGGTCAGCGCCAGCTCGAGCGAAGTCTTGAGGATCGAGCACAGGTAGGAGCCGAAACGCGAGTCGGCCTGCATGGCGTCGATGTAGCTGCCGCGGATCTTGACCGGCAGCATCCCCGCGGCGTGGGCCAGCTCCTCGGGAAAGTAGACTTGGAAGTGGCCCAAGACCTTGCCGCCCTGCTCGCGCCAGCGCCGGACGGTGGGGTAGTCGGGGTCCTCCACCAGGTCGCGCAGGAGCGCGAAGGCGGCGTCGAGGTCCTTGCCCCGCCACTCCGGGAAGACATCGAAACTCGGGTCCACGGTGTTGACCATGTCCTCAGCTCTCGACCGCCTCGATGGCGGGCGAGATCTCCTGGATCAGCGACTCGTCCCAGGCACGGCCTTCGGCGAGTAGCCGGCGCAGCTTGATGAAATCCACCTCGCGGTGGCCCTTCGGCCCAAATTGAAAGGCCGGGAAGCCGGCCCGCGCCTCGGTGTTCATGTTCAGCGACAGCCAGGCGCGGTTGGACTCCTTGTTGCGATTCCAGTGCTCGAGCTTGTGCTTGCGCAGCGACTCGATCGTCTTGGTCGTGCAGTCCGGCATGGTCAGCGCCAGCTTCCAGGCCAGCTCGTCGACTGCCTGGTCGAGCCGCGTGAAGTCCAGCTCGCAGGTCTCGCGGCGCCGGCGCGCCGCCTGGCGCTCTTCGCCCTCGAGGAACTCGCCGTAGACGATGCGACCCTCCGGCGAGAGCCAATGGTCGGTGACGACCTCGGGATTCGGGATCCAGGCGCCGTCTTCGCGCAGCACCGGGACGGTTCGATTGATCAGGCCGAGCCGCATGGCCATGGCGGCACTCCACGTCTCGCACAGGGTGCAGGACTCCATGGCGCGGGCGAAGCCCACGTAGAGCGGCAGGAAGTCGGTCGAGCCGCCGTCCGGCGCCGAGCCGTGCTTGGGTCCGGCCTGACCGAACAATGCGGTGTCGGCGGCGACGCTGAAGTCGCAGGCCATGCCGATCTCCTGCCCGCCGGCGATGCGCAATCCGTTGACCCGATTGATCACCGGCTTGTCGCACTCCAGGATGGCCGTCACCATGTCGTTGAACAGGCGCATGTACTGGCGGTACTCGAGCGGATGGCCGGCATAGACCTCGGCGTACTCCTGGGTGTTGCCGCCGGTGCAGAAGGCGCGGTCGCCAACCCCGGTGAACACCACGGAGACGACGTCACGCTCCATCGAGGCGTGACGGAGGGCGAGGATCACCTCCTTGACCATCTCGGTGGTGTAGGAGTTGAGCTGCGCCGGATTGGCCAGGCTGATCCAGACATTCCACAGCCCCTCGACCGGCTGCCCGTCGGCATCGCGCAGCGCCCGCCGTTCGTAGAGCACGTGGTGGAACTGGTACGAGGGCACGAGTCGATGATCTTTGAGCATCAGGCCTCCTCGAAATCGGGAATGAGCACCGGCCGGCGCGCCGGGTGGGACTGCAGGAGCTCGTTGAGGGCGCTCATCGGGTAGCGCTCGACGAAGGGTTCGATGTCGATCTCGCCGCGCGCCACCATCTCCAGAATGGCGGGGTAGTGCTGCGGCGCGCAGCCCCAGTTGCCAATCGCCGCCGCGTCAAACGCCATGAGATTGGAGAGTCGAAGCGAGACTTTGTCCCGGGTGTAACCGACCACCAGCAGGGTGGCGGCGCGGGCGAGCAGCGACCAGGCGGTCTCTTGGCCGGCCGCCGTGCCCGAGCACTCCAGGATCTTGCGGCGTCCGCCTCCCAGGTGCTTGGCGAATTCGGCGACCTGCTGTCGCAACTCGCCGGCGTCAACCTGGCTCGCATCGAACGGCAGGTCGACGTAGCGTTCTAGAGCGGTGAGGCGCCGCGAGTCGGTGTCGATCGCCACGACGTGCGCGCCGCGGGCCCGGGCGACCTGCACTGCGAAAGTGCCGACGCCGCCGCAACCCACCACGATCACCAGATCTTCCTCTTGGACCTCGGCACGCACGACCGACTGGTAGGCGGTCGAGACCGCGTCGGCGACCACCGCGAGGCTCTCGATTCGTTGGTCGTTCTGGAGGTCGATCGGACAGAGAAAACGCGCCGGAGCCAGGAAGTGGGAGGCGAACCCGCCGTCGAAGTCGTTGCCGGGCATCTTCTGTCGGGCGCAGGCGTTGCCTCGTCCCGAGCGACAGAGCTCGCATTCGCCGCATGGCAGTACCGCCGGCACCAGGACCGTGGCGCCTTCCAGCGCGTCGGCGTCTGGGCCGCAGCGGATCACCCGCCCGACGATCTCGTGGCCGAGGGTGAGCGGCAGGTCGGCATTCGGCCGCACACCGCCGTAGACGAAGCCCACGTCCGTGTGACACAGCCCGCAGGCGATGACCTGAAGCAGCACCGCACCCGGCCCGGGCTGTGGCATCGGCTGAGGGCTGAGCACGAGCGGGTTCCCGGGCTCGGTCAGCCGCCAGGCGTACAGGGTCTCGACACTTGAATCTGCGACGAACGACGCGTCGGTTGCACTCGGACTCGAGGTGCTCGTGGTCATTGTTGCGACCACGTTAACCACGTACGCGTTGCACCTGTATGACGCATGTCATATCGGAACTTTGCCGATATGACGGCGGTCATGGAGCAGGGTCGGAGACACTGCGGAGACCGGCGGCGGGGTCGGCCGTGCGATCGCTGCAGACGTTCCGCTCCACGCCGGTCCTGTCCCGCCTCATCCTCGAGTGTCACGGAAGCCGATAGTCATTGACGTTCTTCACGACGCACTTGACCGACCGCGGCAGATAGACAGAATAGGGACTCCTTTCCGAGTCAGCCGAGGTCATGATCGACGCCCTGCCAGAAACCAAGAGCCTGCCGCACAGCGAAGAGTCGGAGCGTGCGGTGCTGGCCGGGATCCTGTTGCACTCCGCGCTACTGGCCAGCGTGTCGGGAAGACTCTTGCCGGAGGACTTCTACGTCGAGAGTCACGGCCTGATCTATCAGGCGATGCTCGATTTGCAGAACGAGGACGTGGAGATCGACGTCCGCACTCTGCAGGCGAAGCTCGAGCAACAAGACCATTTGGAGGTGATCGGCGGCGTGTCGTATCTCGCCAGCCTGGATCTCGATCTGCCGGACCTGGGCCGGCTCGATGCCTACGTCGACATCGTGAAGGAGCGTTCGGTGCGCCGGCAGTTGATCGAGGCGGCGACCGAGACGATCCGCAACAGCCTCGACGGCGGACTCGACGCGCAGGAGGCCCTGGCGCGCGCCGAGCAGCTGATCATGGCGCTGGGCGAGCAGGCCATCCACCGCGGCTTCGTGCGCTTCGGCCAGGTACTGCACGAAACGCTGGAAGAGATCGAAGAGCACCCCGGCCGGGCGCTCACCGGTCTGCCGACCGGATTCGTCGACTTCGACGAGCTCAGCCGTGGCCTGAATCCCGGCAACCTGATCATCATCGCGGGACGGCCAGGGATGGGCAAGACCAGTTTCGCCCTCAACATCGCGCAATGGGTGGCGATCCACGAACACAAGCCGGTCGGAGTCTTCTCGCTGGAGATGAGCCGCGGTGAGCTGGTGCGGCGGATCCTCACGTCGGAGACCGGCATCCCGTCGCGCAACCTGGTCTCCGGGCACATGTCGAGCACGCAGTGGCAGAAGATCGTGCGCAAGGTGCGCGAGATCGAGAATGCGCCGCTGTTCGTCGACGACTCGGCCAATCCGACGCTGCTCGAGCTCGCCTCCAAGGCGCGGCGCCTGCGTCTCGAGCACGGCCTCGAGCTGGTGGTGCTCGACTACATGCAGTTGATGCAGGCCGGCGGGAGGTACGAGAACCGTAACCTCGAGGTGGCGGCCATCTCGCGCGGCCTCAAGCAGCTCGCCAAGGAACTCAACATTCCGGTCATCGCCCTTTCTCAGCTCTCGCGACAACCCGAGCGGCGCGGCAAGGACCACCGCCCGCAACTGGCCGATCTGCGCGAGTCCGGTTCGATCGAGCAGGACGCCGACATGGTGGCCTTCATCTATCGCGAGGAGATGTACGACTCCGACGATCCGGCCAAGCAGGGCATCGCAGAGCTCATCGTTGCCAAACACCGCAACGGCGAGCTGCGCAATCTCCGCCTGGCATTCATCGGCGAGACCACGACCTTCAAGTCGTTGAGTCGCACGGAGCAGGAACCTCCTCCCGGCTTCTGAGTTGAATTCGATGCAATTCTGGCTGGCCCAGCGACTTGGGTGGGTGGCGATGGCCTCAGTGGGAGTCATCGTCGAGGGGGTTGCCTGATGCAACGACTGCTGGATTTCTTCTCGGGGCTGGGGCGCTTCTTCCAGATCCTCTGGCGCGTCCTGCTGTGGACGCCTCGCCCGCCCTATGACGTCAAGCAACTGGTCCTGCAGATGGGGCGTGTCGGCGTGCAGTCGGTGCCGGTCGTCGCCCTGACTGCGTTGTTCACCGGCATGGTCATGTCCCTGCAGACCGCAACGGTCCTCTTGCGCTTCAACGCCGAGCGCTACGTCGGCTCGATCGTCGCCCTGTCGATGGTGCGCGAGCTCTCCTGCGTGATCGGCGGGCTGGTGGTGGCCGGGCGCTGCGGCTCGGCGATGGGAGCCGAGCTCGGCACCATGCGAGTGACCGAGCAGATCGACGCCCTCGAGGTTCTCGCCACGGATCCAATTCACTACCTGATGGTGCCGCGCGTGTGGGCCACGGCGCTGACCCTACCCATGCTGGTGGTCCTGGGTGACGTCATCGGAGTGTGGGGCGGCTATGTGATCTCGGTGAACCTGCTGGGCGCCAACCCGGTCAGCTACATGTCGACCACTTACCAGTACCTGGATTTGAAGGACCTGCTCTCCGGCGTCATCAAGGCGGCCGTCTTCGGCCTGCTGATCGCACAGATCGGGTGTCAGATGGGGTTCTACACGGAAGGCGGGGCGGCCGGGGTCGGCCGATCGACCACCCGTGCGGTGGTGGTGGCGAGCGTCGCCATCCTGATCTCGGACTTCTTCCTCACCAAGATCCTCTTCTGAGTCCGAGCATGAGCCAGCCCAAGATCGAATTGCGCGGGGTGAAGAAGTCGTTTGACGACAAGGTGGTTCTGAACGGCGTGGATCTGACCGTGGAGGAGGGTGAAGCGGTGGTGATCATCGGCGGTTCCGGCAGCGGCAAGAGCGTGCTGCTGAAGCACATCATCCGGCTCTTGCGACCCGACGCCGGGCAGGTGGTGATCGATGGCGTCGACATCAATCAATTGGATTTCCGGGAGATCACCGAGTTCCGGCGCCGCTTCGGCATGGCCTTCCAGGAGGGCGCCCTGTTCGACTCGATGACGGTGTGGGAGAACGTCGCCTTCCCGTTGCAGCGTTCGCGCCGCTTCAAGGCCAGGCAGATCCGCGAGCGGGTGACCGAGTGTCTGGCGATGGTCGACCTGGAAGGCGCGGAGGAGAAGATGCCGTCCGAGCTCTCGGGCGGCATGCGTCGACGCGTCGGCTTCGCCAGGGCGATCGCCTTGGAACCGAAGATCCTGCTCTTCGACGAACCCACCACCGGCCTGGACCCGGTGATCAAGAAGACGATCGATGACATCATCTTGCACCTGAAGGATTCGCTCCACTCCACCACGGTGACGATCACCCACGACATGGCCAGTGCCTTCCGCATCGCCGATCGGATCGCTATGCTGCACGACGGCAAGATCATCGCGGCCGCTTCACCCGAGGAGTTTCGCAGCGTGGACAACCCGTACATTCAGGAATTCATCAGCGGCGCACAGATAGAGCATTGAGGACCGAGGAGCCACCATGTCGCAGTCGGTGAAAGTCGGAATCTTCATGGCCATCTGCCTGGCGCTGCTGGCCGCGCTGATCCTCAAGGTCGAGGACATCCAGCTCTTCGGGCCCTCCGGAGTCCATGTCGACGCGGTCTTCGACCAGGTCGCCGGCCTCGATGACAAGGCGCCCGTGCGAGTGGCCGGGGTACGGGTCGGACGCGTGGACGGCATCTATCTGGACGGGCATCGGGCGCGCGTCAGCTTGTTGCTCGAGTCGAAGGTCGACCTCACGGTCGGCGCCACCGCCAGGATCGCCACCACCAGCCTGCTGGGCGACAAGTATGTCGAACTGGATCCAGGTCCGGTGGGCGGCACGCCGCTACCGAAAGGAACCGTCCTGCAAGGCACGACGCCGATCTCGTTCGACCAGGCGATGGCCAAGCTGAACGACCTGGCGGGGTCGATTCAGCAAGTGACCGGCTCGCTCGCCGGAGGGCCGAACGGCGAGAACGGGATCCCTGCGTTGATGGCCAGCTTGCAGCAGACCAGCGACACGATTCGCAAGCTGGTCGAGATGAATCAGCAGCAGCTCTCCGCCACCATCGGCAATTTTCAGGACTTCAGCGCCACCCTGGCCCGCGAGCTGCCCAAGCTCTCCTCCCAGCTCGAGGACGTGCTGGCCCAGGTCGACACCGTGCTGGGCGAGAACCGCGAGAACCTGAAGGCCTCGATGCAGAACATCCGGGACATCACCGGAAACCTGCAGACCTCGGTCGACAACCTGAACGAAATCACCACCAAGATGGCCTCCGGCGAGGGAACGATCGGCAAGCTGATCAACAGCGATCAGGCACACGACGAGCTGGTCTCGACGCTCGATTCGATCAAGGGGGGAGTCGACAACCTGAGCCAGGCGTTCGGAAAGATCAACCAGATTCATATCGACCTGGGCGCCGAGACGTATTACCTGAGCGATCCGCAGGACTATCGCAGCTCCTTCTCGGTCAACATCCGACCGAACGAAGATCGCTTCTACCGGCTCGGTTTCGTCGATGACCCGTCGGGTCGCACGACCACCAAGACCGAAGTGATCACCACCACGCCGGAAAACGGTCAGAGCTCGACGACGACCGTCCAAACGATCAAGACACGGGACGAGCGCACGCTCGACGCCCAATTCGGATTCAACTTCGGCCATGCCAGTCTGCGCGGTGGCCTGTTCCAGTCGCACGGCGGCGCGGGGCTGGACTATGCGCTGCCCGACGAGCATCTCGCCTTCTCAGTCGAGGCCTTCGATTTCAACCGGACGGGCGATCTCCAGCCCCGTTTGCGTCTCTTCGGGCGCTGGACCATCCACCCGCACCTCTACTTGATCGGCGGCGTGGATGACGTGCTGGAGCCCGACCGGAAGTCCTTCTTCTTCGGCGGCGGTGTGACCTGGAGTGACGACGACTTGAAGTATCTGCTCGGCTCGGTTCCGAAGCTCTAGGGCGGCAGTTCGCATGGCCCTGTCCGACCGGCACCGCTTCGTCTGCACCGAGTGTGGAGAGACCTCGAGCAAGTGGCTGGGGCGGTGCCCGTCCTGCGACTCTTGGGACAGTTTTCAAGAGGTCAGCGCCCTGCAATCCGGCGCCGCGTCGAGTGAGCCGGCGCCAGTCGTCGATCTCGCCAACATCGACCCGGAGGGCACCGGCTCGAAGCGGATCCCCAGTGGCTGGGAGAGTCTCGACGCCGTGCTCGGCGGCGGCATCGTGCCGGGCAGCGCGGTGTTGCTGGCCGGTGAGCCCGGGGTGGGCAAATCGACCCTGATGCTGCAGGCCGCGGCCCATCTGTCGGCGGCCGGCGGCGAGGTGCTCTATGTCAGCGCCGAGGAGTCGGCCCAACAGCTGCGACTTCGCGCCCAACGACTGGGCAGTGCCGACGCCTCGATTCAGGTGGCGGGGGAGTCGGAGATCGAACCCATCCTGGCCACCATTGAACGCCGCAAGCCGGCCGTCGTTCTCATCGACTCGATCCAGGCGGTTCGCAGCTCCGATCTGAACGGGCTGCCCGGCGCGATGGCGCAGGTTCGCTACTGCGCCGAGCGCCTGGTAAACACTGCCAAGCGTCAGGGCACGGCGCTGTTTCTCATCGGTCATGTCACCAAGGAGGGTTCCATCGCGGGCCCGAAATCCCTGGAGCACCTCGTCGATACGGTGCTCACCTTCGACGGCGAGCGAGAGACCCAGTTTCGCTTGCTGCGAGCGGTGAAGAATCGCTTCGGCCCCACCGGCGAAGTGGCACTGTTCGAGATGCGCGACCGTGGACTCCTGCCGGTCTCGGATCCATCCAGGATCCTGCTGACGCGGCAGCACGGCAAGGCGCCGGGCTCGGTCGTGCTGCCCAGTCTTCAGGGCACGCGGCCTTTGCTGGTCGAGATCCAGGCGCTGGTCAATCCCAGCCCGCTGCCGACGCCGCGCCGCATGAGCGTCGGCCTGGATTCAAATCGCGTCGCGCTGCTCACCGCCGTGCTGGAGCGCTTCGCCGGATTGCGGCTGGCCGAGCGCGACCTGTTCCTCAATGTGGTGGGGGGGCTGACGCTTCGCGAACCGGCCGCCGACCTGGCGATCGCCGCGGCGATTCTCTCCGCCGGCTGGGAACAGGCGGCGCCGGCGGACGCGCTCTTCTTCGGGGAGGTCGGCCTACTCGGTGAGGTGCGGCCGGTGTCCCAGAGCGGAGCGCGGCTGCGGGCCGGCGCGGCGCTCGGCTTCCGCACGGCGCTGGCGCCCGAGCTGGAAGAGGGCGAGTCCGCGCAGGAGATTCGGCTTCACCCGATACACTCGATCGCGGAACTGGCCGAGGCGTTGCGGGGGACGAAGTAGCAAGTAGCCCGCCACCGGCTTCCGGTTCCCCCTCCCAACCGAGGACGTGAAAACGAGCAGACGAGTTCGAAATCTCGAGAGGCTTCTTCGAGGCACTGGCTCTGCGTACTGGTCCGTCCGGTGGCCGGAAGCCGGCGGCCGGTGGCTTGCCGCTACAGTTTCGGCTCTCGCCCGGTGACTCGCTGGAACGCTTCCAGATACCTCTGCCGCGTGCCGTCCACCACCTCGGTCGGCAGCTCCGGCGGCTCTGAGTCGTGATCCCAGCCGCACTCGTCCAGCCAATTTCGCACGTACTGCTTGTCCAGCGAGACCGGTTCGGTGCCCGGCGTCCACTCCGAGGCCTCCCAGTAGCGCGACGAGTCCGGAGTCAAGACCTCGTCGATCAACAGGAGATCGCCGTGCAGCAGGCCGAACTCGAACTTGGTGTCGGCCAGAATCAGGCCCGACTCGGCGGCGTGCGCGACGCCGGTGGAGTAGAGACTCAGCGTCAGCTCGCGGAGCCGGGTCGCCAGCTCATCGCCGATCGCGTCCGCCATGTACTCGAGCGTCACGTTCTCATCGTGGCCCGACTCCGCCTTGGTCGCCGGCGTGAAGATCGGCGCCGGCAAGCGGCTCGCGCGCTCGAGCCCGGCCGGCAGCTCGATCCCGCAGACCGTCTGATCTCGGACGTACTCGCGATAGCCGCTGCCGGCCAGATAGCCGCGGGCGACGCATTCGAAGGGCACGACTTCGGCCTTGCGTACGACGACGGCGCGCCCGTCGAGGATATCGGCGTAGGGCTGCAGCTCGGCGGGAAAATCCGCGACCTCGGTCACCAGTAGATGGTTGGGGATCTGGTCGGCGAGGAACTCGAACCAGAAGTTGGTCAGCTGATTGAGGATCTTCCCCTTGCCCGGGATGCCGGGCCGCAGGATGTGATCGTAGGCCGAGATGCGATCGCAGGCGACGATGAGCAGCGTCTCGCCGAGATCGTAGATGTCCCGGACCTTGCCGCGCTTCGGACTCGGCAGACTCTCGAGATTCGTTTCCCAGACGATATCGGGCATGAGACCCCCCTCCGTGAAATGGGAACGGTATCAGATGGGGAGGGGGATCCGGCTCCCGGCCTCCGCTCCCCGGCTCCGCCGCTCAACGGAGCGGCGAGGAAGCAGTGGTGAGCTCCGGACTCACTCGCTTCTCGCCCGCCGCTTCTGGTCCCTGGCCACTGGCGACTGGTAACTGGAGACTGGAGACCTGGCTCCCGACCCCTGAGGCCTGGCCCCCCTTCTTGCTAGACTGCTGAAATCTGAGGGGGAGGAATCTATGGCCAAGCTCGTCAGTGTCAGAGTTGCTGGTCGGGGAGCGTTGAAAGCCGACTTGCTGGTGGTGGCCCGGTTCAAGGGCCTGCCGATCAAATTGGACATGTTGCCGCGCGCGGTCGCGCGGCGCATCCAGCAGGCGATCGACGGTGGGGCCTTTCCCTGGCAGCGCGAGCGGCGTCACTACCTGGCCACCGGCAACAAGGAGCTGCCGAGCGTCGTGCTCTACGGACTGGGGCCGTCACGCGATCTGGAATGGCGCGACGTCGCCGCCTGGCTCGGCAGCGTCGTCGCGGAAGCCGGCAAATCGGGGGCGAGGAGCCTGGCCCTGGTGGTGCCCAAACACACCCTTCTCGAGGGCGAAGGCGCGGCGGAGCGTGTGGCGCGCCATCTCGGCATGGCGAGCTACCGCTTCGACGAATTCAAGGGCGAGCACAAGATATCGACCCTGAGCCGCATCGTCCTGCTGCCGCCGGAGGACTCCTCGGTGTGGCGGCGGGGCGTGGCCACGGGCAAGTCGCTTGCTCAGGCGAGCGCGCTGACCCGGGATCTCGCCAACACGCCACCCAACGTGGCCACCCCGGAGTGGATGGCCGAGCGAGCGCGGGCCGAGGCCGAGAGTCTCGGCATGACGGCGCAGATTCTGGCGCCGGACGAGCTCGAGTCGCGCGGCATGGGCGGGATTCTCGCCGTCGGCAGCGGCTCCCGCAATTCGCCGCGTCTGGTGAGACTCGAATGGGGCGAAGAGGGGCCGATTGCGGCGCTGGTGGGGAAGGGCGTGACCTTCGACACCGGGGGCATCTCGATCAAGCCGGCATCGAAGATGGACGAGATGAAGTACGACAAGTGTGGCGCCTGCACGGTGCTCGGAATCGCCCATGCGGTCGCCACGCTGGAGCTGCCGATTCGCCTCCGCGCCTATCTTCCCTTCGCCGAGAACATGCCGGACGGCGGCTCCTATCGGCCCGGCGACATCGTGCGCTGCTTCAACGGCAAGACGGTGGAGATCATCAACACCGACGCCGAAGGAAGAATGATCCTGGCCGACGCGCTGGCCTGGGCGACCGCGGAGAAGCCCGATGCGTTGTTCGAGTACTCGACCCTGACCGGCGCCGCCGTGGTCGCCCTCGGGATGTCGGGCGCGGCGTTGTATTCACCGGACGACGAACTGGCGGGCGGTCTCCTCGATGCGGCCGAGACGTCCGGGGAGCGCCTCTGGCGCATGCCTCTGTGGTCGGAGTTCAAGGAACAGATGAAGGGGGCCCACGCCGACTTGCGCAACTCCGGCGGCCGTTGGGGCGGGGCCAACACGGCGGCGGCGTTCCTCTCCAACTTCGTCGACGGCACCGAGCGCTGGGCGCACTGGGATATCGCCGGCCCGGCCTACGTCGGGGCTGACGGCAAGGGGTCGGTGGGGGCGACAGGTTTCGGCGTCGCCACCACGACCCTCTGGCTACGGCGCTGGAGCGCGGCGCCGGAGTAGCCTCGGCGAGAAGGGTGCCTTGCACGAGCAACCCCTGCTTCACGTCGACAACCTGACAGTGGATCTGCCGTCGCCGAACGGCCGTCGCCACCGGGTTTTGCGCGGTGTCGATCTGACCCTTTCTCGTGGCGAGTCGGTCGGGTTGGTGGGTGAATCGGGCTGTGGGAAGAGCCTGACCGCGCTCGCCATTCTGGGGCTCCTGCCGGCGGAGGCACGGGTCAGCGCGGGACACGTCGTGCTACGCGGCAACGATCTCCTGGAGCTGCCGGAGGCGGCGATGCGCAGGGTGAGGGGCGGCGAGATCGGGCTGGTTTTCCAGGAGCCGATGACGGCGCTCAATCCCGTCCTCTCGATCGGCTACCAGATCATCGAGGCGGTTCGCTTGCATCGTCGGGTGCACCGCCGATCGGCGCGGCAGCGCGCCTCCGAGCTGCTGCGCCAGGTGGCGATCCCGGATCCGGTCGGCACGATGGATGCCTACCCGCATCAACTCTCCGGCGGCCAACGCCAGCGGGTCCTGCTGGCCATGGCGCTGGCGGCGGAACCCGCCATCCTCATCGCCGACGAACCGACTACCGCGCTCGACGTCACCATCCAGGCGCAGATCCTCGATCTGCTGGATGAGCTGGCGGAGACCCTGCAACTGACGATTCTCCTGATCACGCACGACCTCGGCCTGGTGGCGGGCCATTGCGATCGGGCACTGGTGATGTACGCCGGCCGGGTGGTCGAGGAAGCGTCCGTGCTCGAGCTGTTCGATCATCCGGCCCATCCCTACACCCGCGCCCTGCTGCGCGTCGCGCCGCGACTAGGACAGCAAGCGGCGCGCGGCAAGCTGCCGAGCATTCCCGGAGCCGTTCCGGACGCGGCGCGGCTGCCGAGCGGTTGCGCCTTCCATCCACGCTGTCCCGACGCGATGGCGCGCTGCGAGCAGGAGGATCCGCCGGCCTATGACCTCGGTGGAAGGCAGAGGGCCCGTTGTTTCCTCTGGTCGGACAGAGCGACGGAGGAGAGCCACCCAGGTGAGTGAAGCGCTGCGGCTCGAGGCGTTACGCAAGCGATTCCCGATCCGTCGGGGCGCCCTGCGCCGGATCGTCGGATGGAACGAGGCGATTGCCGGAGTCGACCTCCAGATCGCGGCGGGGGAGTGCCTGGCGCTGGTCGGCGAGTCGGGGGCCGGCAAGAGCACCCTGGCGCGCTGCGCGGTGCGTCTCATCGAGCCGACGAGCGGCCGAGTCTGGCTGCAGGAAGAGGATTTCACGGCGCTGCGCGGCCATGCCCTGCGCCGCCGCCGGCGGGACCTGCAGCTCATCTTTCAGGATCCGTACGGTTCTCTCGATCCACGCATGAAGGTGGGGGAGAGCTTGCGCGAGCCGCTGCGCGCTCATCGGATGGGGAATCGCGCGGGGCGGCGCCGGCGGGTCGCGGAAGCCCTCCGTCAGGTCGGGCTCGGCGAGGCGGCGGCCGCGAAATACCCATATGAGTTCTCCGGCGGCCAGCGTCAGAGGATCTGCATCGCCCGTGCCCTGATCACCGATCCTGCGGTTCTCGTCGCCGACGAGCCGGTTTCGGCTCTGGACGTTTCGGTGCAAGCCGGGATTCTCAATCTGCTGGCGGAGACTCAGCAGCGCCTCGGCGTCGCTCTACTCCTGATTGCTCACGATCTGGCCCTGGTCGAGCATCTCGCCGATCGGGTCGCCGTGATGTACCTGGGCAGAATCGTCGAGACCGGTCGCTCCGCCGCCATCTTCGCGCGTCCCCAGCATCCCTACACCACCGGATTGCTGGCTGCGGTTCCGATCCCGGATCCGCGTCGCCGGCGTGGGCCCGTCCCAGTGGGCGAGACGCCCTCTCCGATCCAGATCCCCAGCGGCTGCCCGTACCGTCTGCGTTGCCCGATCGCCCGTCCACTCTGTCGTCAAGAGCGGCCCGAGCTCCGCCCGCTCGCCGACGGCACATCGGTGGCGTGTCACTTCCCCGGGGAAATCGGCGTGGAGGCATTCCCGGCCTCTCCAGGCTGCTAGACTCCACCGGCTGGAACGGAACTTTTCCACCGCCATTGCGTAGCACAGATGCAGAGAGGCGCGAGACGACGCGCCGACGACACAGACATTCAAGATTCGACGCAAGCGACCATATTCGGACGAAACGGGGAGGACGCATCCGATGACAAGCTTGGCGCAGGAGTCGCGCAGCAGGAACTGGACTGAGCGGGCCGGCCGCGGCATGGGCGCCGGCCTGATCGCAGCAGCCCTGCTGCTGTGCGCGACACCCGGTAGATCCCAGGACGAGCAGAAGATGGAGGTGTCGACGCAGACCCAGGGCGCCGTGCCGGAGGCCCAATTGCGTCAGCAGGGAGACACGCTGCGTCTCACCCTGCAAGAGGCGATCAAGATCGCCTTGCAGCGCAATCTCTCGGTGGTGATCAGCCGCCACACGCTGGCTTCGGCACAGAGCTCGGTGCTCAGCAACAAGGGGATCTACGATCTCAACGGCCAGCTCGATCTCAGCGCGTCGAGCACCAAGTCGCCCGCCACCACCCAGCTTGCCGGTGCCCAGATCTCGGATCAGAAGCAGCAGGACTGGAACCTGCGACTCAGCCAGTTGACGCCGCTCGGCGGCACCGGCGGCATCGACTGGACGAACTCGCGATTCAAGACGAATTCGTCCTTCTCCTTGCTCAATCCGTATTACACGACGAACCTGTCCGCTTTCTACGATCAGCCTCTGCTGCGTAACTTCGGCCGTGACGTCACCGAGCACAACCTGACTGTGGCACGGACCAACCGCGACATCAGCTCGAACGCCTTCGAGCTCCAGGTGACCGACGTCGTTCAACAGGTGATCGATGCGTACTGGAACCTGGTCGAAGCCCAGGAGCAGCTCACCGTCGCCGAGGAAAGCCTCAAGCTCGCCCGGGAGCTGCATGAGCAGAACAAGATCCGGGTGAAGGTCGGCACCCTGGCGCCGCTCGAGCTGGTGCAGAGCGAAGCCGGCGTGGCGACGCGCGAGGAAGAGATCATCAGCGCCCGCTCGGCGGTCGGCGACGCCGCCGATCAGCTGCGGCTGCTGCTCAACCTCGATCAAGGGCCGGCCTGGTCCGCCTCGATCGTGCCGGAGAGCGATCCCGCCACCGCGGCCATCGACGTCGACTTGCCGCAGTCGATCGAAGACGCGCTGAAGTCGCGGCCGGAACTGCTCAACCAGGCGTTGCAGGTGGAGAACAGCAAGGTCGACAAGCTGTTCGCGGACAGCCAGATCAAGCCCAGATTGGATCTGCAAGTGCAATACACACTCAACGGCGTCGGCGAGAAGCTGATTCGTGATCCGGGCACGGGCATAATCGTCGACATCCTGCCCGGCGGTTACGGCGACGCGCTGAACCAGTTGACCGGGGAGAGCTTCGGCGGTTGGAACATCGGCCTGACCCTGGCCATGCCGATCCAGAACCGCACCGCCAAGGGCAACGCGGCGGCGGCCGATGAGCAGCTGGCGAGCGCCACGACGCAGCTCGATCAGACCAAGCAGCAGGTCGTGACCGAGGTGCGTACCGCGGCACGTGCCGTGCGGACGGCGGAGCAGCAGATCACCTCCGCCAAGGTGTCACGCAAGCTGGCGGAGAAGAATCTGGACGCCGAGCGCAAGAAGTACGACAACGGGATGTCGACCAGCTACCAGGTGCTGCAGATCCAGAACGACCTGGCGCTGGCCCGCAGCCGCGAAGTCTCGGCGGTCGTTGGCTACCGGCGTGCCTTGGCCGAGTACTATCGGTCGACGGGCAAGCTGCTGGATCACAACGGCATCGATCTCGTGGCGGACGCCTCTTCTTCGGGGTAGACTGGCGAGCCAGTCCGAGGCACGTCATCCAAACCGGGAGGGGTCATGGAAGATTCCAGTTGGGGACGCCTGGTCGGCGCACTGCTGTCCCCCATCAAGACGTTTGAATCGATCAACGCTCGACCCACCTGGGCCCTGGCGTTGATCGTATTGATCGTGGCGAGTCTCATCGTCACGATCGTCGTGGTCCCCAAGATCGACATGCAAGCGGCCATCCAGAAACGGATGGAGCGTCAGAACCAGCAGCTCTCCGCCGAGCAGATGGAACGGATCAGCAGCATGGCGGAGAAGATGAAGTGGATCTCACCGATCAGCGGAGTGGTCATCCAGGTGGCGGTCTACTTCCTGCTCGCCCTGATCTTCTGGGTTCTGTTCCGGCTCATCGGCGGAGAGTTCTCGTACATGCGCAGCGTCGCGGTGACCACCCACGCGTACCTGCCGCAGGTGTTATCGGCATTGCTCACCCTACCGATCCTGATCAAGGCGAGCACGCTCGATCCGACGGCGGTGCGCAATGGGATGCTGAAGTCCAACTTGAGCTTTCTCGCCGGAGACGGCACCTCCGCCTTCGCGCGCTCGATTCTCTCGAGCCTGGACGTGTTCTCCTTGTGGACGGTGCTGTTGCTGATGCTGGGCTATTCGATCGTCGCCAAGGCGCGCCGCTCGACCTCGTTCCTCGTCATCGCCTGCCTGTGGGCTCTCTACATCGTCGGCAAGGCGGGACTGTCGGCAGCGCTCGGCGGCTGAGGCCGACGTGAACACGCGCAAGATCGCCCTGATCTTGGGCGGAGTGGTGCTGCTCGGCATCATCCTGTTCTTCAGCCTGCGTTCCGGTTCCGGAGGCGAGGGCGAGGAGGCCTACGTGCGCCCCGTCGCGCAGCGCAGCATCGCCCGCATCGTCAAGGCGAGCGGGGTCATCGACCCACGGGTCAAGGTCACGGTCTCGCCCCACGTCATGGGCAAGATCGATCACCTCTACGTACAGGAGGGGGACCAGATCGAGGCCGGCAAGCCGGTCGCCCAGCTCGAACAGGAGACCTTCCTGGCGGCTCGCGACCGGGCCGTCGCCGCGTTGGACATCGCCCGCTCCCAGAAGCAGCAGTCCGAGATCGAGCTGGACAACGCGCGCCTGCAAGAGCGCCGCATCAGCCGGCTGGTCGAGGAGCAGATCGTCTCCCAGGAGCAGCTCGACCAGGCGACGCTGAACCGGCGCTCGGCCGAGTTGAAGGTGGAGCAAATGCGCAAGGCGGTCGTTCAGGCCCAGGCGTCCCTGGACGAGGCGAGGGAGAATCTGCGCTGGACCACGATTTACGCGCCGATCACCGGGCGGGTCGTCGAGCTGGATGCAAAACAGGGTGAAGTCCTCATCGCCGGCACCACCAATCTCCCAGGATCCCGGGTCGGGGTCATCGCCGACCTCTCCGAGATCCTCGCCGAAGTCGACGTGGACGAGACCGATGTGACCTACGTGCAGAAGGGCCAAAACGCTACCGTGGACGTCGACGCGGTGCCGGATCACGATTACAAAGCCCATGTGGTCGAGGTCGGCAGCTCGGGGTTCAATCCAGCCACCCAACCCGACGTGACCTTCTTCAAGGTCAAGCTGCTGCTCGACCAGCCCGACGCGTCACTGAAGCCGGGGATGACGGCGCGGGCCAAGATCTCGACCGCCGAGCACGCCGATGCGCTGGTCGTACCCATTCAGGCCGTGGTGCAGCGCGCGCCGGCGGGGACCGACAACAAGGACACGTCATCGGAGAAGGTCGACGTGACCTTCAGGTCGATCGACGGTAAGGCGGTTCAGACCCCGGTGGAAGTGGGCATCACCGACACCACCGACGCCGAGATCACCTCCGGCCTGAAAGCGGGAGAGAATGTGGTGACGGGCCCGTATCGGGTGTTGCGGGACCTCAAGGACGGCGACCCGATTCAGGCCAAGCCGGAGCCCGGCTCGAACGAGGCGGTGAACAAGACGGCGACGGATGAGTAGAGCGATTAACTCTGAAGGAGAATGCGCGACATGCCCCTGATCGAATTGCGCGACGTTCACAAGACCTACGAGATGGGTGCCGAGAAGGTGCACGCCCTGGACGGCATCGACTTGATGGTGGAGAAGGGTGAGTACCTGGCCATCATGGGCGCTTCCGGCAGTGGGAAGTCCACCTTGATGAACTTGATCGGCTGCCTCGACCGGCCGACTTCCGGCAGCTACCACCTCAACGGCGTTGCGGTCGAGGAGCTGGATGATCAGGAGCTTGCGGCGATTCGCAACAAGGAGATCGGCTTCGTCTTCCAGACGTTCAATCTGCTGCCGCGCACCGATGCGCTGCACAACGTGGAGTTGCCGCTGATCTACTCCGGCATGGGCGCGAAAGAGCGGCGCGAGCGCGCCCGCACCTCGCTGGACCAGGTCGGCCTGGGTGACCGGGCGCAGCATCAACCGAACGAACTGTCCGGCGGTCAACGGCAGCGCGTCGCCGTCGCCCGGGCGCTGGTCAACCACCCTTCGATCCTGCTCGCCGACGAGCCGACCGGCAATCTCGACTCCGGCACCTCGGTGGAGATCATGCAGCTCTTCGACGATCTGCACCAGGCCGGCAACACCGTCCTCCTGGTCACGCACGAACAGGACATCGCGGCGCATGCGCACCGGCGCATCATGCTGCGCGACGGCAAGATCATCCAGGACGAACGGCTGACGCCGGTCGCCGCCGGCGTGCCCGCTGCACCCGCGGGTGCCTGAGAAGGCAGGCCGGCCATGCTGCTCGGTGAGAACTTTCGCGTCGCATTGCGGGCCCTGTGGGCCAACAAGATGCGCTCGGTGCTCACCACGCTGGGGATCATCATCGGCGTGGCAGCGGTCATCGCCGTCGTCTCGATCGTCCAGGGCTTGCAGTTCATGCTCACCCGCGAGTTGCAGGGCGTGGGCGCCACCTACATCATGGTGGTGCCCAACGTGCAGCAGAACCAGGGGCCGGGGATCGTTTCGAGGCCGCTCAAGCTGACCTGGGAGGACGGGCAGGCGATTCGCGATCAGGTGCGCGGCGTCAAGGAGATCGTCCCACTGATCGCCGGCCAGCAGCAGATCAAGGCGGGGGACCGCCAGCACCAGAGCCTGGTGCTGGGCACCAACTCGGATTGGCCGGACGTCAACAACCACACGGTCCAATTCGGCCGCTTCTTCAGCCGGCTCGACCTCTCACACCGACGCAAGGTGGCGGTCATCGGCCAGAAGGTCGCCGAAGAACTCGCCCTGGGTAAGGGTTCCCGGCCGGTCGGCAAGGAGATCTACGTCGGTCAGCTCCCGATGACGGTGATCGGCGTGATGGAGAAGCGCGGGCAGGCGCTCGGCCAGGACAACGACGACCTGGTCTTCGTGCCCTTCCAGACCTCACTGACGCTGTTCGGGCGGCATGCGGGGGATCAGATCCAGTTGCGGATGCAGGCCGCCACTGCCGAGATTGTGCCGGAGGTCAAGGACGAGATCACGACCCTGTTGCGTCGCCGGCACCACATCGGCAAGGACCAGGAAGACGACTTCCGGGTCGTGCTGCAGGACGAGATCTTGAAGACCATCGGCAAGGTGCTGGGAATGGTGACCGCGGTAATCGGGGCGGTGGTCGGCGTCGCCCTGCTGGTGGCTGGCATCGGAATCATGAACATCATGCTGGTCTCGGTCACCGAACGGACGCGCGAGATCGGAGTGCGCAAGTCGGTCGGCGCCCGGCGCAAGGACATCCTGGTCCAGTTCCTCATCGAGGCGATCACCCTGTCGCTGGTCGGCGGCGCCATTGGGCTCGTGGTGGGCTACGGCATCGGCGCCGGCGTCGCCAAGCTCCTGCCCGGCGACTGGCCGGCGGCGCACGTTCCGCTCTGGGCGATCGTGCTGGCGATCGGTTTCTCCGCCGTCGTCGGCACCTTCTTCGGTATCTACCCGGCGGGCAAGGCCTCTCGCCTGGATCCCATCGAAGCCCTGCGGTACGAGTAGATGCGAGGCTCGAGACTTGGGGCTCGAGGTCGCATTCCAAGACCCCAAGCCTCCAATCCCAAGCCCCAAGCCGGGATGGGTGGAAGGCCGTGGTGCCGGAGGTGGGAGTCGAACCCACAAGGGCGCGAGGCCCGGGGGATTTTGAGTCCCCTGCGTCTGCCATTCCGCCACTCCGGCGTGCGGACTCGTCGACGGCCTGCGAGCGCGTGGATTCTACCTTCTGGGCCACCGCTTGTCTCGCTTCTGGATGGTTGATCCGGGCTCGCAGGCTGCGGTGCACGTGCAGCGCGACGCGAGCGCTCTGAAACGGCACTAGACCAATCGGTCGTCCCCTGGAATGGACGCTTTGCGACGGACTGGGGCCGGGTGACGGGAGCGGGTTGACTCAGGGCCGGTTTTCGGCTATAATGCAGCACGTAACGTATTGAATTCCAATGGTTTACGCCAACTATTCCATACGGTAACACAAGACAAACAGGGAGTCTGAACACGTGGCGACATTCAAGGTCGGTCAGAAGGTGGTCTATCCCAGCCATGGGGTGAGCGTCGTCGAGAAGATCGAGAAGGGCAGCATCGACGGCGTCGAGCAGACGTACTTCCACCTCCGACTGCTCTCCAACAATTCGAAGGTGATGATCCCCAAGGACAATCTGGACCTGGTCGGATTGCGCACGCTGTGCGGCGTGACCGAGATCAACAAGTTGCTCCGGATGCTCCGCGACGAGAACATCGACACCTACAAGGACTGGAAGGGCCGATACAAACAGAACCTCGACAAGATGAAGACGGGGGACCTGACCCAGGTCGCCAAGGTCCTGAAGAATCTGCGCATGGTGAGCACGCGCAAGAGCCTCTCTTTCCGCGAGAAGAAGATGTATGAGCGGGCTCGCTACTTCATCATCAGCGAAGTGGCGCACGTCAAGAAGATCAAAGAGGCCGAGGCGGAGAAGCTGGTGGAGAAAGCGCTCGAGACCAGCATCAACAAGCAGGCGTTGGCCGCCGGCTGAGCCGCGGCGCCGGGACCATCGGTTCCCATGGCGCCCCGGATCGGGCGCCGGCGGTCCGCTTCCTCACCCGCTTTGCAGCCGAACGGGGCGGTGACACAATCCCGGGGAGAACGCTGTGAAACGAGACAACTTCCTTTACGTCCTCTTCGGCCTGCTGATCGGCTTTCTGTCGGGTTACATCCTGCATGAGGTGATGGCGCAACGGCAGCCGCCGCTGATGCCGTTCGGCCAGGCGGCACAGGCGGGCACGCCGGCGCCGGGGAATTCCGCACAGCCGGGCGGGGACGCCTCGGCCTCGGGCTCCGCGAATGCGGGCTCCGACGCCGACACCATGCAGCAGATCCTGCAATTGCGCGACTACGTGGCGCAGCACCCCGAGGATTCTCAGGCCGTCCTCAGGCTCGGCAACATGAACTTCGAGATCAAACGCTGGGACAGTGCTGCCGAGCTCTATGACCGATATCTCGAGGCCCAGCCGGACAACCCGGATGTGATCACCGATCTCGGGGTGTGCAACCGCCAGCTCGGCGCTTACGACCAAGCCCTCGACCTGTTCCACCAAGCCCAGAAGCTGTCCCCGGATCATTGGCAGTCGCGTTACAACGAGGTCGTCGTCCTGGCCTTCGACTTGAATCGCCCGGCTGACGCCATGCCGGTGTTGAAGGACCTCGAACGCCTGCAGCCGGACAATGAGCAGGTCCAGCAACTGGCCGCCGAGGTGAAACGCCGCGACCAGGGAACGTCCGCCGGATCCGCATCGTGATTCGCACCCTTCTCATCGTCGCCCTCGTCGTCTGGGCGCTGATCCTGCTCGGCCGATGGGTGGCGCGCGTCCTCGCCCCCGTGCGTGAGATCCGCCGCGCCGTCCAACAGGCACGCGAACAGGCCACCGGCGCTGCGACGTCGAGCCACCGCCCCCCGGAGCGCCTGCTGGCTTGCGCTCTCTGCGGCACCCGCGTGCCGGCCAGCCGTGCCCTGCACGGCGTCACCGACGAGCTGGTGTACTGCAGTGAACGGTGCCGCGACGCGGCCACCTCCCGAGCCTCGATCCAGGCCGCCGGCTGAACGGAGCCGAGGTGTCCGAAGGCCCACGACATGGGGCAGCGACGGACGCCGATGCGGAATTGCCCCGTCTTGCCGCCGTCGCCGTCCCGCTGCCGATCCCTGCGGCTCTGATCTATGAGATTCCCGAAGCCTTCCGACACCTGGCGCGCCCGGGAGTGCGGGCTCGCGTCCGGGTTGGGAAGCGTCGCCTGACCGGCCTGGTCGTCGACCTTCCGGACGAGCCTCCTGCGGGGGTCGAAGTGCGGCCCCTGGAAAGCATCGTCGATCCGTTGCCGGTGGTCGGTCGGGACTTGCTCGAACTGGCGGAGTTCGTCTCCGAGTACTACCTCGCTCCCATCGGGGAGGTACTGAGCAGCATCCTCCCTGCCCGCCTGCGGCCATGGGGCGATCAACGGGTCTGGCTCACCGACGCCGGCGCCATCGCCCGGCCGGCGGACGATGACGAGTCGCGCGTCGTGGAGACGCTGCGGGCGGCGGGCAGGCTTTCGATGGCCGAGCTCGTCGCTCGCACCGGCTGCACCGACCTGGCGCGAACCATCGAACGCTTGCGGGACCGTGGCCGCGTCGCAGTGAGCGAGGGGAAGCGATCCGGCAGTCGCTACGTGGGCGCGGTCGATCTGGCGCCGGGAAGCCTGGAAGACCACCTGGAGCGCGCGGGACGCTCGACGCCCGGCAAGGAGGTCGTACGTCTGCTGCACGGACTGGGCCGACCGGCGACCGTCGAGGAAGTCTGCGCTGAGGTCGGTTGCACCGCCGGAGTCGTTCGGCGGCTGGAGGAGCTCGGCGTCTTGCATCAATTCACGCAGATCGAGACCCTCTCCCTCGACCAACACCGGCTGGAACCGCGTCCGGCGGTGGAGATCGAATTGCGTCCTGACCAGCAAGACGCCCTGGGGCCGATCGAGGAGGCCTTGCGCCAGGGCCAATCGGCCGCCTTCCTGCTGCGCGGCCCGACCGGCTCCGGCAAGACCGAGGTCTACCTGCGCGCCGCCGAGCGCGCCCTCGAGCTGGGCCGCGGCGTCTTGCTGCTCGTACCCGAGATCGCCCTCGTTCCCGCCCTCGGCCGCGACCTGCGGCGACGCTTCGGCAGCCGTCTGGCCATCCTTCATTCGGCACTCGGGAGCGCCGAACGTGAGCAGGAGTGGGAGCGCGTGCGCCGCGGCGAGGCAAAGATCGTGCTTGGTCCACGCTCAGCGGTCTTTGCGCCACTCGCCCACCTCGGCCTCGTCGTGGTGGACGAGGAGCAGGACAGCGCTTTCAAGCAGGAGACCACGCCGCGCTACAACGGACGAGACGTTGCCTGGGTACGGGCTGAGTTGAACCGAGCCGTCACCGTCCTGGTCTCGGCCACGCCGAGCCTGGAATCGCGCCACAACGGCGAGCGCGGCAAGCTGCGCCAGCTCGACCTGTATGAACGGGTGGGGCAGGGGGCCGCACCCGAAGGAATCCTGGTCGATCTGCGCGAGGAACCACCGCTGCGACCCGGCGAGGTCACCATCTCCAGCCGTTTGAAGTCCGAGATCGAAGCGACCCTCGAGGCCGGACAACAGACGATCCTGCTGCGCAACCGGCGGGGCTATGCGCCGATCCTGCTCTGTCGCGCCTGTGGCGAGGATCACCGCTGTCCGGACTGCGGACTGCCACGGACCTACCACAAGGCCTCTCGGCGGTTGCTCTGTCATTACTGCGGCTCCTCCCTGCCGACGCCCGAGCACTGTCTCACCTGCGGCAAGGCCGCGCTCGAGCCGATCGGCAGCGGCACCGAACGGGTCGAAGAGGCTCTGCGCGAGCTCTTCCCGGGAATCGGCATCGCCACCCTCGACCGCGACGCGGTGCGCCGCCAGGGAGGCCTGACTCGCGTCTTGCAGGACTTCGAGCAGGGGACGACCCGCATCCTGGTCGGAACCCAGATGGTTTCGAAGGGACATCACTTTCCCGAGGTGGCCCTGACCGGTGTATTGCTGGCCGACACCTATCTCAGCTTCCCCGATTTCCGCGCCGTCGAGCGGACCTACACCCTGTTGACGCAACTGGCCGGACGGGCCGGCCGCGGAGTCCATCCCGGCCGACTGGTGCTGCAGACCTACCACCCCGAGCACTACGCGATTCAGGCGGTGCTGCATCAGGACGACGCCCGGTTCGCCGAGGAGGAGATGCGTTTCCGGCGCACCTTTCACTATCCGCCTTATAACCGGATGGTCCAGTTGCTGACCCGCGACCGCAGCCAGGCACGAGCCCGTCAACTCCTCGACGAGATCGCGCAAACCATCGGCCGGCATCCGCTGGCCCGGGGCGTACGGATGACCGGCCCGGCGCCGGCGCCCTTCGAGCGCCTGCGCGGTCACTGGCGCTTCCAACTGTTGCTGCGAGCCCGCTCCGGCCGACGGTTGCGGGAGCTGCTCCAGGCCACACTGCCGGAGCGTTCCCCCTCCGAGCTGCAGATCGACGTTGATCCGTATCAGCTGCTGTAGGGAGTCCACCCCCGCCCTCCCGGCGGCCCGCTACCCGCCACCGGCTACCCGACGGAAGGGCAGTCTGCCCTCGATCGCCGTATGGGTCGCTCTTGCCGCTTCTTCCGTGGGTGGGCGGGGGAACCGGAGGCCGGAAGCAGGCAGCCGGTAGCCTGTTCCGACGTGAGCAAGCTAAAGCCGTAGGCAGGCTGCCAAAGCGCGTTGAATTGACGCTCCAACGAACCGTCTGCTAGCTTGCCTTCCCGATGCGTCCGTCCGAGACCCCCTTCGAAGAGCCTCTCGTCGAGCTCCGGCAGCGGATCGAAGAGCTCGAGGGCTATCCCGAGGAGAGCGGCTATCGCTCCGAGATCGAGCGCCTGCGCAAGGACCTGGACCAGAAGACGCGCGAAATCTACGGCGGCCTCAACCGCTGGGAGAAGACCCTGGTGGCGCGGCATTCGGAACGCCCTCATACGCTCGACTACGTCCACTGCCTGATGGACGACTGGCTCGAGATCCACGGCGACCGCGCCTACGCCGACGATCCGGCGATCGTCGCCGGGTTGGCGACGTTCCGCGGTCGCACGGTGGCGGTGATCGGGCATGAGAAAGGGCGCTCGACCAAGGAGCGTATCCGTCGCAACTTCGGCCAGCCCCGGCCGGAGGGCTATCGCAAGGCGCTGCGCGTGATGCGGCTGGCGGAGCGCTTCAAGCGCCCCGTCTTCACCTTCGTCGACACCGCGGGTGCCTATCCGGGCATCGGTGCGGAGGAACGCGGACAGGCGGAGGCGATCGCGCGAAATCTGATCGAGATGGCGTCGCTGCGAGTGCCGATCGTGGTCACCATCACCGGCGAAGGAGGCAGTGGGGGTGCCCTGGCGCTCGGGGTCGGCGACCGTGTCTACATGCTCGAATACTCGACCTATTCGGTGATCTCGCCTGAGGGTTGCGCGGCGATTCTGTGGAAGGACCAGGAGAAGAAGGAAGTCGCCGCCGAGGCGATGCGCGTCACCGCACCCGACCAGCTCGAGCTGGGCGTCATCGAAGCGATCATCCCGGAACCTCCCGGCGGCGCCCATACCGACGTGGAAGGGACCTGCAAGGCGGTGGGAGAGATGCTCCAGGGCGCCCTCGAGGAGCTCGAAGCCCTCGACACCGAGGCGCTGCTTCAACAGCGCTACGCGCGGTTCCGTGCCATCGGCGTCTTCCGAGAATAGTCACGACGGTGCGCGCGGCACGATGGACCCGGGCCCCGACGCCCGCCGCAGCGGCTGAACTGCAGCGGGCCGGCCATCCCGTCCTGCTGGCGGAGCTCATGGCGCTGCGCGGCGTTCGCTCCGCAGTCGAAGCGGAGGCGTACCTCGATCCGTCGGTCGATCGCCTGCATGAGCCTCTCGAGCTCGCCGGCCTGGATGCCCAGGTCCATCGCCTGGGCCGGGCCATCGACACTCGGGAGGCGGTCTGCATCGTCGGGGACTACGACGTCGACGGGGTCAGCGCCAGCGCCCTACTCAAGGCGGTCTTCGACAGCCTCGGACTGCCGAGCCGAGTCCTGCTTCCCGATCGCTTCCGCCACGGCTACGGCTTCCACCCTGAGTTCGTCGAACAGGCTCGCGCGGCCGGGTGCCGGCTCATTCTCACCGTCGACTGCGGCAGCAATGCCCCGGAGTCGGCGGAGGCGGCGCTTGCCGCCCGCCTGGATGTGATGGTGCTCGACCACCATCGACCTTTCACCGAGCTTCCGGCGGGAGTGCTGCACGTCAATCCATCCTTCGAGCCGGAAGGCTCGGCCTTTCGCTGGCTCTCAGCGGCCGGATTGGCGTTCGAGCTGGCAATGGCCCTCGGCACGAGTCGCGGTGCACCGGTTGCGCCGGAACGCTTACTGCGCGTCGCCTGTCTGGGCACCATCGCCGACATGGTTCCGTTGACGGCGGAGAACCGGCTCATCGCCGCCGCCGGACTGGCGGCACTCGGCGCGACGACGTCGCCTGGCTTGCAGGCGCTCTTCGCCTCCGCGGGGATCCGCCCCCCGTTCGCCGCCGACGACGTCGGGTTTCGAATCGGCCCGCGCCTCAACGCCGCGGGGCGGATGGCCCACGCCGACAGCGCTCTGGAGCTCTTGCTGGCGCGCGACGGCGGGGCGGCCCGGCAACTGGCCGAACGCCTGGAATTGCTGAATCGGCAGCGGCAAACGGAGGAGATGAGAGTCGTGGAGATGGCACGTAAAGGCCTCCTGGCGCGCGGCGAACTCCCACCCCTCCTCATGGCCTGGGACCCATCCTGGCATCCGGGCGTAGTCGGTATCGCCGCCGGGAGGCTGGCGCGCGAGTTTCACCGGCCGACCATCTTGCTGGTCGATGACGGCGAGCTGGCCATCGGCTCGGGACGCAGTGTCCCGGGAGTCGACCTGCACGGATTTCTGGTCGCCGAATCCCACCTCTTGACTCGCTTCGGCGGGCATGCCCAGGCGATCGGTTTGACGATGCATTCGGCCGACCTCGAGGCCCTCCGTTCGTCGTGGGAAGCGGCCGCCGAAGCGTGGCCTGCCGAATCGCTCGAGCGCGAGATCCAATACGACCACGAGGTCACGGTGGAGGAGCTGACGCCTGCGCTCCTGGCGCAGATCCGACGCCTCGAGCCATTCGGTCAGGGCAATCCAGAGCCGGTATTGCGACTGGAGACGGTCCAGCCGCTGGGAGCGGCACGCCACTTCGGCCGCGGTCATGTCGAGCTGCAGGTGCGCGGCTCGGGAGATTCTCCGCTCCGCGTGCTGGGATGGCGCTGGGCGGAACGCGCCGAAATCTTCGAGCGCCCCTTCGAGGCTCTCGGCCATCTCGAGGAGGATCCGTTTCACGGCGGAACTCGCTTCCGGCTGCGCGATGCGCGGCCCGTTGAGACCGAACCGCCGCCGGCCAGGGAATAGGCTCTAAAATGGCGCCGCGATGCGTCGCGCCCATTCTTCTCGTCAGATCGCCCTGCTGCGCCGTTTCCTCCTGGTGGCCGCGGTGGTCGTGGTGGTGGCAGTCGGAGGCCTGCTATGGATCGGACGGGCGGGCCGTGGCGCAGACGAAGTGCAACCCGCGGAGAGCGAGCAGCCGTTGGCCGAGAACGCCCTCACCTATGAAGCCCGCGGATTCGATCACACCGTCTCGATCGGGGACCGACCGATCTTCCGGATCCAGGCGGCGCGCACCAGCACTACGGGGCAGGGCGAGACGCCGAGGCTGCAACAGGTGACGCTGACCTACTATCGCCAGGGCGGTTCCGAATACACCATCACCAGCTCGTTCGGTCAGTACGACTTGAAGACGCAGGCGGCGCGCCTCGAAGGCCAGGTGATGGTGCACGCCCCTAACGGCCTCACGCTGCGTACCCAGGGACTGCAACTGAGCCCTCACGCGGACTGGCTGGTGAGCTCGACCTCGGTGCAGCTCAGCATGGGCGAGACGATGCGCGGCACCGCTCTCGGACTGAGGGCGAACCTCAAGGACAGCATCTACATCCTGCAAAAGGACGTCTTGCTCTCAGGAACCTCGGACAACGGCGATGCGTTGGCCCTGCGTTGTGATCGGCTCTCCTATGAGCGTCAGAATCGGACCATACGCGCCGAAGGCAATGTCCTGCTGCGCTATGGGGACGACCTGATCCACGCCCGCCGAGTGAGCGCCCTCCTGGACGAGAATGAACGCAACCTGAAGTTCGTCAACGCGCATTGGCAAGTGACCGGTGAGCTGCGGACCCAGGCGACGGCATCGGGGGGTGGAACCGCCCTGACGAACTTTGCCGCCGATTCGCTGCTGGCGGAGTTCGGGCCGGACGGCAAGGTCCTGCAGAACCTCCAGCTCCAGGGAAGCGGCGGGGTGCCCGCCTGGGTGCTCCAGAAGCAGCCGGACGGCGTAGTTCGCAAGATCCAGAGCGCCGAGATCGACGGAGCCTTCGCGGCGGGAAATCTGCAGCGACTGCACACGCCGTCCAAGGCGGATCTGGAAGAGACCTCGGGTCTGGGGGCGAGCGCCGTGACGCGCACCTCGACCGCCGGCCGCCTGGAGGTCACGTTCGGACCCGACGGAACGCCATCGAGTGCCGAGTTCCTGCATGGCGTGCAAGTCACCGACGGCGAGCGTCAAGTAGTCGGTGACCGCGGGAACTATGACGCGGCGCGCGACACGATCACGATTCTGGGTGACCCCGCCACCGTCACGGAGCCCGAACGCGTGATGAACGCACCGCACTTCGATTACACGCTCGGTGCTCAAACCGTCCATGGTGAGGGCGGCGTGCGGATACGCTTCGCGCCCGGCGGCAAGGTCTCCTTGCCCGGTGCGTCGGGCGCCGACTCGGAGCAGCCCGTGCAGGTGGAAGCCGCCACGCTCGACGCCGATACCCGCGCCGGCACCTTCCGGCTCGATGGCAATGTGCGCGCCTGGCAAGGGGAGAACTATCTCCTGGCCAACTCCCTGACCGGGGACAACACCGGCGAGACGATGATCGCGGAAGGCAAGGTGAAGACGGTGTGGAAGCAGCAGGCGGCGTCGCCTCAGGGCGGCACCGGCGAGATCCGGACGATCGATGCGTCGGGCAGCCGCCTCGAGTACGCTCGCAGCGTGCACCACATGACCTACTTCGGGCCGGCCACCGTGCGTGAAGGACCTCGCCGCATGCAGTGCGAGCGCATCGACGCGCAGCTCGACGAGCAGGATCGCGCCCGGGGCATGACCTGCACAGGGTCGGTACAGATCACCGATCCGGAAACCGGACGCCGCGCCACCGGCGACCGGGCCGACTATGCCGTCGACAGCGCCCTCATTCACATGACCGGCAGCCCTGTGGTCCTGCACCAGGGCGACGGCTCGAAGATCGAGGGGGCGCGCCTCATCTACAACCTCGATGACGGCACCGCCACGATTCAGAGCTCCGCATCGGAACAGCCCGGAACGCCGGCTGAACCGGGCGCTCCAGCTACAGCGGCCGGACCTGCCACGGCCACTCCCGAGAGCGCCGCTCAGCCTGCCCCGGGCGAGGCGGTGCAGCAGGGAACCCAGGTAGACTCGGGAAGCAGCACCACGCCGCCGCCCTCGGACGCCAAGCCGGAGCGCCAGGAGAACCCGCGATGATGGGAAGCCGTCTGCTCTGGACCCAGGGGCTGCGCAAGGTCTATCGCCGGCGCGCCGTCGTCGACGGCGTCTCGATCGAGGTCCATCCGGGGGAGATCGTCGGCCTTCTGGGGCCCAACGGGGCGGGCAAGACCACGACTTTCTACATGATCGTTGGGCTGACCCCTCCGGACGAGGGCCGAGTGCTGCTCGGCGACGAAGAGATCACCGAGCTGCCGATGTACGCCCGGGCCCTGCGCGGCATCAGCTACCTGCCGCAGGAGCCTTCTATCTTCCGCAAGATGACGGTGGAGAACAATCTACGCGCCATCTTCGAGACGCTGGATCTCTCCTCGGCCGAGCAGGAGAGCCGCATCGACCAGCTGCTGCGCGAGTTCGGCCTGGAGAGGGTACGCAAGAACTACGGCTACGCACTCTCGGGCGGCGAGCGCCGTCGCGTCGAGATCGCGCGCGCCCTCGTCCTGCGGCCCTCCTATCTGCTCCTCGACGAGCCGTTCGCCGGCATCGATCCGATCGCGGTCCTGGACATTCAGTCGATCGTGCGGCAGCTCAAACAGCTCGGTATCGGCGTGCTGATCACCGATCACAACGTACGCGAGACTTTGAAAATCACCGACCGCGCCTATATCATCAACCGCGGTGAGAT
>Ga0307436_1000065_pt1 | contig 40863 bp, 40 predicted proteins | sample SalMarWE160440MG_FD_202513 | JGI IMG/M metagenome (GOLD analysis project Ga0307436, IMG submission 202513) | Salt marsh sediment microbial communities from the Plum Island Ecosystem LTER, Massachusetts, United States - WE1604-40 | ecosystem: Environmental > Aquatic > Marine > Intertidal zone >...
CCAGCTGAAATCAAACCTGAAAAGATTCCGAGTTGGGAATCTCTACAACTCCTCGAGATCATTAAAGAAATCGCTCGAGATGAAACCTAATCCGGAGGAAATCCATGTTGAAAACATTCTTACCCACAATTTTAACTCTTCTCTTTACCTTTCACGGCTTTGGAAATGAAGAATATTCGATCCACGTCGCCCACTCTGACTGGACATCCAGTCGGTTCGAAATCCTGATAGAGGGCAATTCCATAGGTAATGTCGAAAAAAGTGCATTGGGTGTCCGAACGCACTACAACCTAAATAATGCATGGGGTACCTATGCTTCATGCACTTCACGTCTTCTCTCTTGGGGAACTATTCGAAATTGTTGGAAAGTGTTCGATGTCTATGATGATGGGAAATATGGATTTTTGGGATCCATTCGCGGAATTAGCTCAGGAGATTACGCTGCCAAATTTGAAATTTCTGACTGGTCTGGCACCGTGTATGCAACTGCTGACGTCGACCTCAAGCGGGGTCTTGTCAGGGTCATTCAGGCGGGAAATCCCGAAAGTGAACACCTCGTTTTCCAAGCAAAGTGTGACGATATGGGAGAGCTCTACTGGAGCTATATAAAAAAGAATCGATGGTTTGCAATCCAGACGATGAATGCCTTTGCAGCTATCTTAGCCGATTACTTTCCCCCGACAAATGCATATGACCCGAACTGTGTGATCTTCAACAAGTAGTCCCCATATTCAGATGGAGAAAGGGCTTCAGCTAATGCTGCAAGCTCTTTCTCATCAATGAAGCCCATTTCATACGCGATCTCCTCCACACACCCAATCTTAATCCCTTGACGCTCTTGGATCGTCTGGACATAATGTGCCGCTTTTTGCATGGCATCGGGTGTCCCCGTATCGAGCCAGGCGAATCCCCGATCGAGAAGTTGGCAACTGAGCTGGCCTCTTTGCAAATACGCATTGTTGACATCGGTGATCTCGAGTTCTCCACGAGGGGAGGGCCTCAGAGATTTTGCAATTTCCACAACATGATGGTCATAAAAGTAGAGGCCTGTGACGGCAAAGCGAGAGGGTGGACGAGCCGGCTTTTCAATAATCCCCTTCACTTTCCCTGTCTCATGAAAATCGAGTACTCCATAGCGACTGGGATTGACAACCTCATAGCCAAATACTTTCCCTCCCTCGTGATGTTCTTTGGCTTCTTGGAGAGTTCGTTTCAAGAGATGTCCATAGAAGAGGTTATCACCCAAGATCAGGGCAATACTTTCCTTCCCGATAAATTCCTCACCAATGAGAAAAGCATCGGCAATTCCTCGTGGCTCTTCTTGCACGGCATAGGAGATCTTGATCCCCCAATGCGCACCATCGCCGAGAAGTTGAAAAAACCGTCCCTGATCTTCGGGAGTAGAAATGAGTAGGATGTCTCGGATTCCCGCCTGCATCAAGTTCGCAAGGGGATAGTAGATCATCGGTTTATCATAGATGGGGAGGAGTTGTTTACAGATCGCTTTGGTAATGGGGGCCAGGCGCGTTCCACGCCCACCCGCTAAGACGATTCCCTTCATGGACGGATCTCTCTATTTCTAGAGCTAAGGCTAAGGGAAAGAGTCTCTGTTGTCAAAAGAAAAGCCCGAAAGCAATATTTTCGATCTGAGAATCCAATCCCCCGTAAAGTGACAGCTGTGGGTTCTAGAGGATGTTGTCAAATTCATTTGGCGACACCTCTAGATAGATTCTTCCAGTGTAAAAATTCCAGGCAACCCTCGATACGACTCCTTATAGTCGAGACCATAGCCAACCACAAAGAGATCTTCGATTTGGAAGCAGCTCTGGTCAGGTTTGAATGGCCGAGGGCGAGAAGTGCGCTTTTCGAGAAGAACGAGCGTTGTCACGGATTTGGGATCAAGGTCCTTTAGCTTGGAAACGACATGAGAAAGAGTCTTACCTGTATCGCAAATATCATCGATGAGAAGAACGTCTTTGCCGTGAATATGGAGATTTTCGATTCCCTCAAGAGAAAGAGTGCCGGGCTTTGTCCCTCGCATCCCATAGCTCTTAGCTGTGATGAATTCGAGCTCAAAGGGAATTTCAAGTTTTCGAATGAGATCAGAAGCAAAACAAATGGCTCCTTTTAAAATCACGACAATAAAGAGGGGTTTCCCCTGTGTATTGAGCCTAGCTGCAACTTCTGCAATTTTTTCGGAAATTTGAGTCTCGCTAATGAGAGCTCTCATAGAGTAAAAGTGCACCCATCTTCAATTAGCTGATCGATGTAATTGATCGTGTACTTACTTTCGAGAAAGTTCTCATCTTCAAACATGAACTGATGGAAGGGAACCGTCGAGTGAATTCCACCAATGTGGAACTCGTCGAGAGCTCGTTTGGCTATCCGGATCGCTTCTTTACGATCCTTCCCCTTCACAATTAGCTTCGCAATCATCGAATCATAATGTGGCGTGATTTTATATCCCGAATAGCAAGCAGTATCCATACGGATATGAGGTCCTCCTGGAGGCACAAAGTATTCAAGCTTCCCTGGAGAAGGAGCAAAATTGTGTGCTGGATCTTCGGCATTGATCCGACATTGGATGATGTGTCCATTCATTAGGATATCTTTCTGTTTGAAAGAGAGCTTTTTCCCCTGTGCAATGCGAATCATTTCGCAAACGAGATCAATGCCTGTGAGCTCTTCAGTAATCGTGTGCTCCACTTGAATCCGCGTATTGACTTCCATAAAATAGAAGTTCTTCTTTGCATCGAGCAAAAACTCAACGGTTCCTACCGAGTGATACTCTGCGGCTTTCACAATGCTCAGTGCCGCTTCACAGATTTTTCTGCGCAAAGAGGGAGTCAAGATCGGACTGGGTGTTTCCTCAATGAGTTTTTGTCTCCGCCGTTGAATCGTGCAATCTCTCTCATAGAGATAGGCATAATTCCCGTGTTTGTCTCCAATTACTTGGATTTCAATGTGACGGGGATTGACGATCATCTTTTCTAAGTAGATGTCGGGATTGCCAAAACTCACTTCGGCTTCTGTACGCGCTGCAGCAAATTGACGAACAAATTCGTCAGGGTCATAGGCAATGCGAATCCCCTTTCCTCCACCTCCTGCAGAGGCCTTAATAAAGACGGGAAAACCCAGTTTGGTTGCAATTTTGAGGCCTTCTTTGGCATTTTCGACTATGCCCTCTGAACCGGGAATGACTGGGCATTTCACGCTTTTTGCAATGGCTTTTGCTTCGGCTTTGTTCCCGAGCTGAGCGATTGATTCGTGAGAAGGACCAATAAAATTGATGCCACAACTTTCACAGATCGAGGCAAAACCGGCATTTTCACTCAAGAAACCAAAACCAGGATGAATGGCATCAGCTCCGGTGATTTCGCAGGCAGAGAGAATATTGGGAATCTTTAGGTAGGATTGTGCCGATGGGGCTGGCCCAATGCAAATCGCCTCATCTGCATGTAAGACATGGAGCGCTTCGGCATCTGCCTTTGAATAGACAGCCACCGTTTCGAGTCCCATATCTTTGACAGCCCGGATGAGCCTGACGGCAACTTCACCGCGATTGGCAATGAGAATCTTCTTCATACAATACGAAAGAGATGGGTTCCAAATTCGACGGGATCGGCATTATCGAGAAGGACCTCGGCAATTTTTCCCTTTTTTCCCGCCTTGACTTCGTTCATGACTTTCATCGCCTCGATGATGCAGACGACGGTATCTTCATCAACTTCGTCTCCAGCTTTGACATAGGGAGGGTCATCGGGAGAGGGAGCTGTGTAAAACGTTCCCACCATAGGTGAAGAGATAAAAGTTCCCTTGGGCTCTGGTTCTTTTTTGGCCTCGTGCTCATGAGACGCCTTGTGATGAGGTGGAGAGTTCGGTGAAGGAGCAAAGTGGTGAGGAGCTTCGTGATGACGATGTGGAGGAGCTACGGGGTGTTCCGAATCGCGCTCGAGCTCGAGCTCGTATCCCTTTTCCTCTTTAATTCGGATTCTTTTGAGGCCGGTTTTTTCCATCGCGACCATCAACTCTTTGATTTGCTTCATGTCCATAATGCGCTAGACCCTCTGAATATACTCATTTGAGGTGGTGTCGACTTTGACGATGTCCCCTGTTTCGATGAAAAGAGGCACCTCAATCTTCGCTCCCGTTTCGAGGTAAGCCGTCTTCGTAGCACCCGAAAGTTGAGCGATGTTGTCACTTGAGTCGGTTTTAACCACCATGATTTCGAGGAATTGAGGAAGTTCGATCGAGAAGATCTTATCGCCATAAAACTTGGCTTTTACTTCGATTCCCTCTTTGATGTAATTGACTCTGTCTCCGATGATGCTTTTGGATACGAGAACTTTTTCCAAGTTGTCAATGTCGAGGAAAAGATAGTCTTTTCCCTCTATATAGAGAAATTCCATGGACCGCTCATCGAGGTGCACTTCCGAAATCGTTTGGCCCTCTGCAAAGTTTTTCTCGATCACCTCATCAGTCATCAAATCTTTGAGCTTGGTTTTGATGAAGGGCGTTCCCTTTGCCACCGTGACTTTAACAGCCGATTCGACTCGATAAATTTTCCCATCGAGATTGATCATGATGCCAGGGGTCATCTGGTTGCTAGTCATCGCCGTTTTAGACTTCATGTTTTGCAAGTACCTCTTCAAGTTCCGTTAAGCAATCAATCGTCGCATCAACACTCTCCTTTGGCTGGTCATGATAGAGTCCTCTGCCGTTCCGAAAGTGGACCGTGTAGAGCCCGAGCTCTTTTGCCGGAGAGAGATCGAGAGGAACGCGGTCCCCGCAGACAGCTCCATCTTCTGGCAAATACCCCAAATGATCGAGAACAGCCTTGTAATCTCCCTTTTTCGTCGATGCGCGACTCACAATAAGTTTACTAAATTTCTTTGGTTGAATACCAGCTTTTTCCATCTTCTTGAACTGGAGAATTTCCTCTCCTCGAGTCACAAGGGCCAATTTGTGGTGCTTAGCAAGACGATCGAGAACAAAGAGAGCATGAGGAACTGGTTCAACTAAACATTTTTCTTCCAAAGGTCGGCTGAGAGCATCTACTCCAATTTTGAAAAAGGTCTCTTTTTGGGGATAGAGGGAAGTGAACACCCTGAGTGCATCGCGCGCAGTGAGTGCGGTTTCGTTGATGGCCAGGAGATCTTCGACAGCGTGCTCTGGTGCCATGAGACCCGCTCGTCGCATCTCTTCAAAAGCGGCTGTGAGCACAAGAGGAGTGATGCATTTCGACGTTTCGATGAGGGTGTCGTCCAGATCAAAGATCACTAACAATTTTCATCAACTCCGCTGCGAGTTTATCGGGATCGTGGCGGATCAAATTCCGCTGGATCAAATCTTTTTTGGGTCCCTGTTGCAAATCGCCAAGCAGGGGAGCTTCAATGACACGCGAATCTTTGAGTTCGTTTTCGACAAGAGTTCCCTCTTCGGCGTAGATGTCGAGAAGTTCATGGGGAGGGCTTTGATTATTCACAACGATGTAATCGAAGATATCTTCTCCGATGAAAGGGACGAGTTCATTGAGATAGTCTCCCACACGAAACCCCGTTGTTTGCCCGCGCCGATTCATGAGATTGACGACGAAGATTTTCTTTGCCTTGGCCACCAATAGGGCATCGCTGATCCCTCTGACGAGTAGATTGGGAATCAAGGAGGTGTGAAATCCGCCAGGGCCAAGCACAATAAAATCGGCTTTCTGGATTTCCTCAATGGCATGGGGGTTGGCTTCCGAATAGGGCTCGAGGTAGATGCTCTTGTAGCCCAGATCAATCTCTTGGGAAAGGTAGATCTCCTTTTCCCCTTCGAGAACTTTTCGATTATTCAAGATCATCTTGAGACGCACTTCGTGATTAGTCACGGGAATGACTTTCCCCTTGATGAGCAAAATCTGCCCCATCTCTTCCACCGCTTTTTCGAAAGAACCCGTCACTTTTTCGAGGGCAGAGAGAAGGAGGTTCCCGAAACTATGACCTCCTAGTCCTCCATTTTCAAAGCGATAGTTGACAAGAGAGCGCATGAGCGAAGATGAGTTAGACAAAGCCACCAGGCACTGGCGCACATCCCCAGGTGGCAATACGCCAAGTTCATCGCGCAAGATACCGGTACTTCCCCCATCATCAGCCATCGAAACGATCGCGGAGAGATCGACAGGAAAGTTTTTCAGCCCGCGAAGAACGGCAAAATTTCCCGTTCCCCCGCCAATGACGACAATCCGGCTCATGGTTTGAGTCCTTTGAGCGTCTCGATTCTCTTTTTCATATCGGGAGCACCAAAGAGATAGGTCCCTGAGACAAAGACATTGGCTCCAGCTTCCAAGCAGGCAGCTGCTGTATGATCGTCAATTCCCCCATCAACTTGGATGTTGAAAGGAGGGACTTTTTCGGGGTTGTTATCGGGAATCACTCCCCCTTTGCGAATCTTGAGTTTGTTGATTGTCTCTCGTGTAAATTGAATCTTCTTGAGAATCTCGGGCATAAATGCCTGACCTCCGAACCCGGGATGCACCGTCATCAAGAGAATCAGATCACACTTGTCGAGAAATTTTGGGATCATCTCATGCGTCGTTTCAGGACAAAAAGCCAAACCTGCTTCGATATTGCACTTGCGGATATAACCCAGTGTCTCCTCGACATCTTCTGTTGCCTCGAAATGAAAGGTGATCCGATCGGCTCCAGCTTCGACAAGTCTTTCAACATAATCGAAAGGATTGTAGATCATGATATGAACATCAAGAAAAAGATCGGTAACTCGGTTGAGAGCAGAAACCGCTTTGGGCCCTAAAGTCAAATTCGGGACAAAGTGACCGTCCATGATGTCAATATGAAGGGCATCTGCTCCGGCATCTTCGACGCGCTTAGCCTCGTCGGCAAGCTTTCCAAAATCTCCAGATAAAATTGAGGGCTCGACTATTATGGGTAGGTCTTCATTCACCCCTACAAGTATGAAGGATTCGCAGCAAAAGTCAAGCTGCTTACCGCGTCCATGAGTTCTTCCTGTTTTTGGGGGCTTTGATGCAAATGGAGAAAACCCAAATAGAAGGCATCGAAAATCTGCATGTGAACGCTACAGAGCTCATTCGATGGCAAATTCAAATGTTCGATTTGGGAGAAAATCTTCTGTCTGAGTGAGAAATCGTGGACCTTGATCATAATAAAAAGGCCTCCTTTCCCCTTTTTTGATTGCAGTCTGGTCATTTCTGGAGACTCCATCGCTTCGAGGAGCATGGAAAAGAGAGTTTTCAATTGGATGGGATCCAGAGTCGTACTGAACACCGCAGGATAGATCGAGTGAAAAAAGTTTTGCAGAAGGAGAGCATGCTTTTCAGCCTCTTTGCCAAGAACCTTTTTGAGAAGCTGGTAATTTTCAGCTTGCTTCGAAATCATTCCTCCGTTGTAATCGCGCACCTCGCCGAGAGCTTGCTCAATTTCGGAAACGAGTTGAATTCTAGCGCTGAGCAAATCCACCGAAAAGTCCTCCCGAAGAAACTTCTCTGCTGGCAAGCAGACCCTCATGACCGTTGCCTCTTTAGGGTGTTTTCGGCGCAACCTTCCCACCATTTTGATCCGCTCGATCGATAGATTTTTCTCTAGAGCACCCCCCCTAAAGAGTTCCTTGATCGGCACACTATCGGGGCCAATCAACCGCACGAGAATGACTGTGAAACAGAGTTCCGAATCGGTTTGCTCATCAAAGGAGATGATCATTTGGGGAATATCCCTAAGGTATCTCAGTTGAGAGGCGAGAAGAACAATGTTGCGCATGACCTCTTCTTCATTTCGAGGCATGAAAACAGGAGGAACGAGCTGCTCAACCCGACTCAGAATTTCCTTTCCCAGATGCGTTTTGAGCTTTGTGACCTCCTCTTCTGTAAAGGAGTATTGGGTGTCCTTTTCCACCTCGATGTAAAATGTCTGAATCGCATCATCTGCTTCGGATACGTAGTACGACGAGGGGATACTCTGAACACCTGGCATCACATGGGAGAGTGAAGAGAGAAAATGGCGCTCTTCGAATAGTTCATGCCCTTTGAGGAAGTTGAGACCGACATAAATCGAGAGAATCTCTTTGAGACCAAAAGACGTATGCAAAAGCATGGGACGAAACTTCAAGCGCAAGTGCCGATGTTGCGGAGCTACTGTCGTTTCTTTTTCAAGCTGCTTGCGAAAGAAATACAGAGTGAAAATGATTCTTGAGAGCTCTTTTGTCCTCCGAATGGCTTTGAATTCCTCTTTTGAGGTGATGAGAAATTGTTGCATCTCTTCGAAGAGGTCATAATCGAACATCTTGGGGAATCGATCGACAAAAGTTGCCAAACGCTCCTGAATCATCGTCGTTTTTTCATCGAGATTGAGCCCTTTCATCTCGAGAATTTTTGTCGCGTGATAGGGAGATTTTACGCCTAAGAGAATTTCCCTCTCTAAAAAAGAAAAGTGATGGCGTGCACAAGCGAGATCCCCTTGATTCTGAAAACTGAGGACCATTTCGCAAATCGTACATTTCTCATAGTCCATGGCAAAGTGGAGGGGAACTTCGATGCACTTTCCGGGAATCAACCATCGGCTCAATAGGTGATAAAAAAAAGGGTTAACATGCTTGCCTTTATTACAGACCATCGTGATGGTCAGGTTGAGTCCTACTTGCTCACATCGGATCTGCGGAAGGGGTCCCGAGACCGTTTCTAAGATTTCCTTGGCAAGCGTGTGATACATGCGTTCCGACCTTGCTCGGTTCATAAAAGGGGCGGATTTCTAGAGGTACATTGTACCTTTTGGCATATTTGAGAGAGCGATCATGGAGCACCTCGGCACCCTCCCCCACTATTTCTAAAGCTTCGTCATAAGAAAGGGAAGGAAAAATTTCTGTATGGGGATGGCGCTTTGGATTCAAGGCCCCGATTCCAGGAACATCTTTGTAAAACTCGACCCGCTCAGCACCAAGAGCTGCGGCGAGGGCTACGGCTGAAGTATCCGATCCTCCCCTTCCCAAAGTGGTGATCTCCTTTTCTCGACTCACCCCCTGAAAGCCCGCAACGATGACAATCTTGCCAAGCTTAAGTGCTTCTGAGATGCGAAACGGTCTGATTTCCAAAATTTCCGCGTCAGTATGGTTGGTGGTTGTGATAATCCCCGATTGGCTTCCAGTGAAGCTGATGGCATCGATTCCCCGAACATCAAGTGCCATGGCGAGAAGGGCCATGCTGACTCTTTCGCCGACGGAGATGAGCATATCTTGCTCCCTCTTAGGCGGATTGGGATGAACTGCAGCAGCAAGATCCATGAGCCTATCCGTCGTTTCCCCCATGGCACTGACAACGACGACTAGATGATGAAATTCTTTTTTCCGCTCCTCGATCAGGGAGGCAAGTTCGGAGAATCTCCCCACTCCAGCCATCGCCGCTCCGCCAAACTTCATCACACAGATCCTCATATTCGTTGAAGTATAGATATCTGAGAGGACCGATTCAACTGCCAAAGATTTTTCTTGATCAAGAAAATCTTTTACTTTGACAAGCTCTATTCTAATCCAGATTTTTTTTTTACCTACGACTCATACTTTCCTAAGGGTTGATATTTTTTTTCAGGTTTTGTTATGATGCTAAGCATTAATTGGCAGATGAAAGTTCATTGGTCATAGGTCAATGGACTTTTTTTTCGCAAAAAATTTTAGGAGAACCTTTTAACATGGCAGACACCCTTAACCAAGACTGGAATGAGAGCAAAATCATCGATGATCTCGACTTTGATCAAAGCGAGGCCGATGAGTTCAGAAAGCTCCTCGGCTCAAAAGAGCAAACCCCTGAAGAAGGTGGTGCGCAAACAATGGCCCCTAAACAAATTCTCAAGGGCCGCATTGTCGAAATCACCAAAGATTTCGTCGTTGTCGATGTTGGGCTCAAGTCAGAAGGGCTCGTCCCCATAGCTGAGTTCGACGATCCCTCGTCTCTGGTACTCGATGCTGAAATCGAAGTCTATCTCGACCAAGCTGAAGGCGAAGATGGACAAATCGTCCTGTCTCGGGAAAAGGCGCGTCGGCAAAGGCAGTGGGAGTATATCGTTAACAATTGTGAAGAAGGATCGATTGTCGAAGGAAAAGTCATCCGCAAGGTCAAAGGCGGCCTCATGGTCGACATCGGAATGGAGGCCTTTCTCCCCGGTTCCCAGATCGATAACAAGCGAATCAAAAACCTCGACGATTACGTAGGAGAAACATTCGATTTCAAGATCCTCAAGATCAATATGGAGAGAAAGAACATCGTCGTCTCTCGTAGAGAACTCCTCGAAGAAGAGCGCATCTCTCGCAAAGTGGAACTCCTCGAGAACATCGAAGAGGGAGATATCCGCAAGGGAATCGTCAAGAATATTACTGATTTCGGCGTGTTCCTCGATCTCGATGGGATCGATGGTCTCCTCCATATCACCGACATGACTTGGAAGAGGATCAAACATCCCTCTGAAATGGTGAAAGTTGGTGACGAACTCGAAGTCATGATTCTCAACGTCGACAAAGAAAAAGGTCGCGTTGCTCTTGGGATGAAGCAAAAAGAATCCAACCCTTGGGAAGATATCGAAGCGCGTTATCCCCCTGGCACACATGTCAAGGGGAAAATAGTCAACCTCGTTCCCTATGGAGCCTTCATCGAAATTGAACCAGGAATCGAAGGGCTCATCCACGTCTCCGAAATGTCCTGGGTGAAAAACATCACCGACCCCTCTGAAGTCGTCAAAAAAGGAGATGAGGTCGAAGCGATCGTTCTCGCCGTCCAAAAAGAGGAGGGAAAAATCTCTCTTGGCATTAAGCAAATGGAGAAAAACCCCTGGGAAGACGTCGAAGAAAAGTACCCTCCCGGCACCACCGTCAAAGGGGAAGTTCGCAACTTAACCAACTATGGAGCTTTTGTCGAGCTCGAGCCCGGAGTCGAAGGGTTGATCCATATCTCTGATCTCAGCTGGATCAAAAAAGTCTCCCACCCCTCTGAAGTGCTCAAGAAAGGAGATACTGTCGAAGCGGTTGTCCTTTCCGTTGACAAAGAGAGCAAAAAGATCACCCTAGGCGTCAAGCAGCTCAGCTCAAATCCCTGGGAGTCCATCGAGAAGACAACGCCCGTCAATTCCATTGTCAAAGGGAAAGTGATCAAGACAACTGCTTTTGGAGCCTTTGTTGAACTCGAAAACGGCCTGGAAGCCCTTGTCCACGTGACCGAGCTCTCCGACCAACCTTTTGGGAAAGTCGAGGATGTCATTAAAGTAGGCGATAACATCACGGCCAAAGTGATCAAACTCGATCCCGAACACAAGAAAATTGCTCTGTCGATCAAGGAGTACTTGATCGATACAAACGCCGTCAATCGAGACGATATCGTCGTCGGAAAGGCCAAAACGACCAAGAAAAAGAAAGAAGAAGAGCCATCTGAGGAAGGCGGTGACAATGAATAAAGATCTCGTTGCGATATTTGAATATCTCGAGCGTGAAAAAGGGATCAAGCGCGATATCATCATCGGCGCTATTGAAGAAGCCCTCCGCGTCGCTGCGCGCAAGAGCATCAAAGGATTGATCAATGTCTCTGTCCGCATCGATTCCAAAACAGGAAACATCGAAGTCTTTGCCCAAAAAGAAGTCGTCGATGAGGTGACCATCCCCGAAGAGGAGATCACCCTTGAAGAAGCTCGGGAGCTCAATCCTCACTGCGAAATTGGCGATTGGATCGACATCGAAGCAACTCCAGAAGATTTTGGACGCATCGCCGCTCAAACGGCTCGCCAGGTCATTGCGCAAAAACTGCGCAGCGCCGAGCGAGATGTGATTTACGAAGAGTATCGGCATCGAATCAATGAACTCATTTCAGGAACAGTCAAACGAATTGTTCGAGGAGCAACCCTCATTGTCGATCTCGGAAAAGTAGAGGCGATCTTACCCGATCGCTTCTATCCAAAAATTGAAAGATACAACATTGGAGAACGCGTTTTAGCTCTTCTCTATGAAGTTCGAGAGACAGAAAACGGAGGAGCTGAAGTTGTCCTTTCGCGCAGCCACCCCGAATTCGTCCGTCAGCTCTTTCTCCAAGAGGTTCCCGAGCTCGAAGATGAAACCGTTGTAATTGAAAAAATTGCACGCGAAGCAGGCTATCGCACCAAACTCGCCGTCGTCTCGAATGATTCTCGAGTCGATCCTGTAGGTGCCTGTGTCGGTGTTCGCGGAACACGGGTGAAAAACATCATCCGTGAACTCAACAACGAGAAAATCGACATCCTCCCCTATTCGGAAGATAAAGTCCAATTTCTCGAAAATGCATTGGCACCGATCGAGATCAAAAAGATCAGTGTCAGTGAAGATGAATCGACCATTTCCATTGTCGTCGAAGACGAAGACTATCCCACAGTGCTTGGAAAGCGGGGAATGAATGCGCGTCTTTGCGGTACACTTATCGGGATTGAACTCGATGTTCAGCGAATGAGTGAATACCAAACCGCAATGAACATTCAGCGTGCACAACTCGCGATGATGGATGATCCCTCTTTGGATGAGTCGCTCGTGATTGAAGGGATGAGTCCCTTTGTAGTCGAGTCGCTTGTCAGCGCAGGGTTCGACACACCGAGAAAAGTGCTCAACGCCAGTGTACAAGATCTCGCGCAGCTCTTTGAGAGCAAGGAAATGGCCGACAAAGTACTAGAGGAAGTAAGGCAAAAAAGGTTATAAGACTTGGCTAAAAATTTAAAGCTCAACATCAAGAACAAACAGCTCGCAGGAGCGCTGCAACTCGGAAAACTCAAAAAGAAAGAGGAAGAAGAGAGCAAAGTGGCGAAAAAAGCCCCTGTGCGCAAAAAAGCGCCTGTTAAAGAAGCAAAGGCCGAAACCAAAGAAAAATTCAAAGCAGCCCCACCTCCAGTTGAGCCCAAAAAAGAAGAGCCAAAAGAAGCTGCACCGCCTCCAGCTGCAGCAGCAGAAAAGCCCTCCCAGGTTTCCAAAAAGTTTGGTGTTGTCGATGACTTCCGCAAACCAAAAATAATCAGACGCAAGGCCGCTCCTCCGCAAAAACTTCCCGTCTCGCGAAAAGATAAAGAAGAAAAAAAGAAAGAAAAGGAAAAAGCAGCTGCAAGCGAAACCAAGCCCCAAGCGGAAAAGGCCCCTAAAGCAGCTCCCAAAAAACCCGGTGTTTTTAAAGACTACCGCGACGTTCGCTCACAGAGACGCCCCTTATCAGGTCGTACATTCGACACACGCGATCGCATGGGTTTGCGCGATTCAGATGATGAGCGCTGGCGCAAAAAACGCCATCGAAAAGCTGGGGGAGGCGGGCAGCGCGAAGATCTAACCATCCGCCCTAAAAGCCTACACATCCGCTTGCCGATTTCCGTCAAAGATCTCGCATCGGAAATGAAGCTCAAAGCATCCCAGCTGATCACAAAACTCTTCACCCAAGGGATGGCGGTTACCATCAATGACTTCCTCGATGATGAGACCACCGTCCAACTCCTCGGACATGAATTTGATTGTGACATCACAATCGATACATCGGAAGAAGAGCGCATCCAAATTACTGGAAAATCGATTCGAGAAGAAATCGCAGAGACTGCTCCCGAGAAACTCTTTCTCCGCCCTCCTGTCATCACCTTTATGGGTCATGTCGACCATGGAAAAACCAGTCTCATCGACGCGATCCGCAAAAGTGACATTACAGCTGGAGAAGCCGGCGCCATCACCCAGCACATCGGTGCATTCAAATGCCACAGTGAAGTGGGAGACATTACGATTCTCGACACACCTGGCCATGAAGCCTTTTCAGCCATGCGCGAGCGTGGTGCCGTCGTCACCGACCTCGTTGTCCTCGTCATCGCAGGAGACGAAGGGATGCGAGATCAAACAATCGAAGCTATGAATAAAGCCAAAGAATCAAACGTCCCCATCGTCGTTGCGATCAACAAGAGCGACAAGCCTGGTTTTGATCCCGACAACGTCTACCGCCAGCTCGCCGAACATGAACTACTCCCCGAAACATGGGGAGGAACCACGATCACCGTCAACTGCTCTGCACAAACCGGAGATGGAATCAAAGACCTCCTCGAAATGCTCTCGCTCCAGTCGGAGATTCTCGAGCTCAAAACCGATCCATCAGCGCGTGCACGCGGATCTGTCATTGAATCGCAAATGCACAAAGGACTCGGCGCTGTTGCCACCGTTCTCGTCCAAAACGGAACCCTCCGTATTGGAGATGCCGTCGTCTTCGACATGTACTATGCGAGGATCAAGACCATGCACGATGAGCATGGCAAAGAACTCCAAGAAGCAGGGGCCTCAACTCCTGTGAAAATCACGGGACTTTCCGGCCTTCCTGAAGCAGGCAGCGAATTCATTGCCGTTCCGACAGAAAAAGAGGGGCGAGAAATCGCAGAGGTGCGATACGAAGAGTTCAAGCACAAGCTCCAGCAAAAAGGCAAAAGAGCTCTCGAAGGCTTCCTCGAATCCAAAGCTGAGCAAATGCAGAAAAAAGTACTTCACGTCCTCATTCGCGCTGATGTCCAGGGCTCGCTTGAAGCACTTAAGCACTCGCTAGAAAAAATCAAGTCAGACAAAGCCGAGCTCAACATCGTCTCCGAAGAGGTGGGGCAGATTTCCGAATCCGATGTAGAACTCGCAGCTGCATCTGGCGCTGTCATCATAGGTTTTCACACAAAAGTTGAAAGCCATGCCGAAAGCCTGATCAAGCAGAATAAAGTGACTGTCAAGCTGCACAACATCATCTACCATGCCGTTGACGATGTAAAAGAACTCATGAGAGGCCTCCTCGATAAGATTGCCGAAGAAAACGACACTGGCTTTGCCACTATCAAAGCCACCTTTAAATCCTCAGCGTTGGGACTCATTGCAGGATGCCAAATCGAAGATGGCATCATCAAACGGAACCAACATGCCCGACTCAAAAGAAATGGCGAAGTGATCTGGAAGGGAACCATTGCATCGCTAAAACGAGGCAAGGAAGACGTAAAAGAAGTCAGCAAAGGACTCGAATGTGGAATTCTGCTCCAAGGCTTCAATGACTATGCAATTGGGGATGTGATCGAAGCCTACGAAATCACCTATCTCGAACAGGAACTATGACAGAAGGAAAGCGCGTCAAACGCCTCAATTCCCTCCTTAAAGAAGTCTTATCTGAAGTGATCACCCAAGAGGTCAAAGATCCAAGGATGGCACCTCTTGTGACCGTTACACAGGTCGAGATTTCCAAAGACCTCCACCAAGCGAAGGTCTATGTCAGCATTATCGGCAGCGAAAAAGAGAGGCGCGACACTTTAGAAGCCCTCGAATCAGCAGCGGGATTTATAGGTGTCAACGCCTCGAAAAAAGTAACGATGCGCTACTTTCCCACCCTCACATTTAAGCTCGATACTACCGTCGATCAACAGATGAAGATCGACTCGCTTCTAGATCAAATTCACCGCGAAGAGGAAAACCGTCCCGATGCATCCCCCGATACATGAGGGGATCCTGCCCGTCTACAAGCCCCCGGGCCAAACCTCTTTCGATCTCGTCCGCAGACTCCGCAAGCTCACAGGCATCAAAAAAATTGGTCATGCAGGCACGCTCGATCCCTTTGCCGAAGGAGTGATGATTCTCCTCATAGGCCGAGAGTTCACCAAAAAAGCAGATACCTTTCTCAACCAGGACAAAGAATACGAAGCCGTGATCCACCTGGGAATTGAAACTACCACCTATGATCCTGAAGGAGAAGTCGTTTTTGAAAGCCCCTTGATCCCAACCTCAGTCCAAATCGAAGAAGCTCTGAGACATTTTCAAGGGACGATTTCTCAAATCCCCCCGATGTTTTCAGCAAAGAAAGTCAAAGGAAAAAAACTCTATAAACTGGCAAGACAGGGACTCGAAATCGAGCGAAAGCCTATACAAGTGACCCTGGAGACCTCTCTCCTTTCCTATGACTATCCCGAGCTAAGGCTGCAAATCACCTGCAGCAAAGGGACCTATATCCGTTCGATAGCACAGGACCTCGGCAAACGCCTCACCTGCGGCGCCTATCTAAAAAAATTGACCCGCACTCGGTGCGGGCCCTATCATTTACAAGAGTGTATCAAACTATCTGAAAACTCGATTTCAAGAGCGCCAGATCAAGCAGTCAAAAGCGCTGAGAGTTCCAAATTACAAGCTCGATAGAAATGTATCTTTTATTTGCTTAGAAATCCTTTTAATGTGGTTGTCGAAAAGCTTCAAGCATTTCTCTCTCTTCTCTTCTGCGTCAGTTGATTTGTGAAGGATTTCATTAATTGTTATTAAGAGATTAACAGGCAATTGCGTGCTATTGAAGGACCCTAACTCACCGTACTTTATAGAGGAGGGAACATCTTCTTTGCTCTCAAATTGCTTTCTCAACATCTTCAGAGCTAAAAGATCTACTTCATCGCCACTTAGCTTGATTTCGGGAATCACAAGCATCGAGAAAAATGGGCGGAGATTTGCAGGATTGTGTTTTTGATCTGTTTTCTCCCTGAGAAATACCCTATATGCCTCTTTCGTTGCCTCTGGCACTTCTTGATATTCAGTTTCAGCAAAAGAGTCATCCTTAGCTTGCTTCACAATCTCTCGAATCTGGGTTTGTGCAGACAGGGCTGCAAAAAACCCTTTCGTAGCAATCGGTTTTGCTTCAAACATTCCTCTCTTTCTTAAATAGCTTTGAAAAGCTTTTCGAATTTCTCCTGGCATTTGATCAAGCATTTCGACAAATTTTTTGTCAGCACAGAAATTATCCACTTCAGAATTGGATTTCACATGTTGAGAAATTTCAGCTGCTATCTCTTTATGGAATGGAAGTAAATCTTCATGGGAGATCTTATCAGGAAAAGAAACTCTATCCTTTAGACTTGATATTGAAGATTGAGTCTCTGGACTCTTTGCTTGTGAAAAGAAATTCCAAAATAAAATCGATGAAGTGAAAAGCTGCCCCATAAAACGCGCAATTCCACCTAGAAAGCTCATTTTACTCGTGGCTGGAGCGGTGGAAAATTGATTTTGATTTCCATTCTTAGATTCTATACTTTTTGGCATATTATTAACCCTAGTTTTTATTTTTTATGTTAACATATTATAAATAAATTGTAAAGAAAAATTAAAATTCATAAACAACTGACCATCAGAACAATAACCAGAAGTTCTCATTGAAAATAAGCTCATCGTCAATGACTTATACATCGCCTCCCTTCCGAGGCCATCAACAGCAAAGAGACCTATATCTGTTGGCACCATAGGACCTCGACAAACGCCTCACCTGCGGCGTTTACCTAAAAAAATTGACCCGCACTCGGTGCGGAGCCCATGATTTGAAATGGTGCATTGAGCTCCCCGAAAGCTCTGCATAGGATAAGAGATTACAAAAAATCCGCCCAGAATGGCGGATTTCAAAACCTAATTTTGAATGTCTTTAACAAGACATTCTAGTGGAATCCCTTCTTCAATCGCTTAGATGTATTTTTTGATACATTCGAGGTATTTATCCTTTTGGTCCGCGAGGTATTCATCCTTTGGGATCTCAGTAGGATCTCTAGGATTTGAATGAATCTCACTCAATTCTCCCAAAAGCTCGCGCTGTAGCTTGGATTCAAGACCATCCAACATGGAAAATTCTGGTGGTTTTTCAAAATTGGGTTCCCAATACTCAAGTTTTCCTTCATAGTGCTTTTGAATTCTCTTCAGAATTTTGGCGTTTTTTTCGTCAGAAGTCATTTTCTTTTCACTTTCAATCACAGGAATTTCAAGTAGCTGAAAAAAGTCACGAAGATTATCAAGATCCTTTTCTTCCTTACTACCTTTATTCAGAAACAACTTGTAAGCATCTTTCGTTTCCTTCGGCAAGCGCTCATAGTCAACTTCATCAAACTTTTTATTTTGAGCTTGACGAACAATTTCTCTGACAGCTATCTGATGCGCCATCGCAGCAAAAAAGCCAGCGGTTACAGTTTGACTTGCATTAATAAAGAGACTTCTACTTAAGTAATACATAAAAGCACCCTTTATCTCATCTGGTAATTCACTATAGATGTCATTAAATGCTGGAGAAAATATAAAATTTTTAACCCCACTCTCGTTCTCTACAACTTCCATCAATTTAACAACATTATATCGGTGATCATCAGAAAGGCGATCCACCATCATTTCAGTAGCTCTTCCACTGAGCGACGGCGCCTCGCTTTTTTTCTTTTCAAAACTTTTTCCGATATTGGGTATCCAACTCACAATCCAATTAATGAATGGGCCGAACAACTGCTCAACAGTCCGCCAAACTTCTCTAAGCCAACCTGTGCTGCTTGCAGTGAACGCTGTGTTGTTTCCCGGATAAAGTCCGTTAGTCGGACCTACAGTAATATTGGTAGTACTCATATAAATACTCCTTATTTCTTTTTATAACTCTATATTAATAAAATATTTAATTATTTATCAAGGAAAACACTAATTATATTTGAGTTGCAATCTATTAATTGTCAGCAAAATACACTTACATCAGAAAATAATTCAGTTTATACTAGCAAATGATTTAGAATGAGCAACTTGCAATATTTACATAAGCTGCTCTTGATCAAGAACTTAAAAATATTTGCATCGCAGAGACCTCTGTACACGACAAAAAATTGATTGGATGAAAAAAACTCGCTGATCGTGCGATCATAACTCTTTTGTTTACCACAACTTAGGAGGTATGATGAAGCAGATCAACGAGCTAGCAACAATTTTAAACAAGCATTTAAATTGGAACAAGGCAAGAGTTACGTGTCTCGCTCAAATGATCAAGGGGCTGCTAGCGGTCAAAACCGTCAACCTAGCAGAAATTGCCACGAGTTTTTCGTCAGAAGCGCGTAGCACTTCTTCTTACCGAAGAATTCAACGTTTCTTCGAGAAGTTTGACTTTTCACCCTCAATGATAGCCCCTATTATTCTAGCTCTCTTCCCCCTGCGAAGGAAGTTGATCGTAATTGTAGATCGTACAAACTGGAAGCTCGGATCAGCCCATTTCAACTTTCTTGTCCTGTCTATCGCCTTTAAGGGAATTGCCATTCCCATCTATTGGCAAAACCTTGGAAAAGCGGGAACTTCAAATACCGCCGAACGGATGTACTTTGTCGTTAAGATCATCCAACTCGTTGGCAAAAATAGAATCTCTTGCATCTTGGGAGATCGAGAGTTTATCGGTCACGAGTGGTTTAGTTGGCTCGCAAAATCGCAAATCGATTTTGCGATCCGGATAAAAAGTAACACTCTTGTAAAAAGAGCTCCAAAAGATCGGCTTCCTACAAATGTATCCGGTCTCTTTCGCTACCTAAAACCATGCGCAAGAAAGTTTCTAAAAAAGCCATTTTATTTAGGCGATCTACCTATCTACCTCTCTGCAAGTTGCTCTCCCAAGGGAGAACTTTTAGTTGTCGCGACTCCAGAGTTCAATAGGAAGGCGCTAAAACACTACAAGAAACGTTGGGAAATCGAAAATCTATTCTATTGCTTGAAATCCAAGGGATTTGATTTAGAGGCAACCCACATGTGTGGGAGAAAAAAATCAGAGAAGCTCCTCTTTGTGGTAATCATAGCCTTTTGCTGGTCCTATCTAGTTGGCATAGAGCAGGACCTGAAGGAGCCGATTCCCTTAAAAACACACCAGAGAAAGAGCCGCAGTCTCTTTCGCTATGGATACGATATATTGAGGCGAGCCTTGTTCCAGGGGCTGGATATTTTAGCTAGATATTACCGGTTACTCATGCCGGAAAATCAAACAATTCCTAGGAGAAATGTCTATGTTTAAAATTTTTGTCGTGTACAGAGCGCAGAGACTTTAGTAAAAGAGCCAAAAGCTATCTGCTTTTAGATCCCCAATCGACTCGAGATGAACTCGTTAATAAATAATGATCCTTTAGTTACTCTACCAACAAGCGAAGAAGCCTTATCATAAAGGAGCATAGGCAAAACGATCACATTGTATGCTATTGAAAAAAGACCCATGAAAAAATCCCCTATCAGTTCTGCGGCATCCTTTGCTTCTTGGTAGTAAGACCATTGATCTCCTGTAGACTCGCTAACTTTAGTCATTTGTTAACCTCATATTAGTTTTATGTTTTAATTATAATAAAAAATGTAATTAATGTCAAAATAATTATTTACATCTAACAAGCTATCACTAAATTAGTTAAGGAAATATGAAAACCCATTTTTTTTAACTATTCCCTTCAAACGCCAACAGAGAAAAGCAACGCTTCGCTGGGATGAATAATAAGCAAAATTGATGGAGCTTCGCGACTTGCTCTGAGGAAGGCTCGCAAAAGCAATCCATCCTAACTTTTATCTTCTTATGTGCTACAATGTGGCTATGATTGTTTTAGACGATCTTTCTCAACACGTTCACCCAAAGCAACCTAGCGCTCTAACAATCGGGAGCTTTGATGGAGTCCACAAAGGACACCAATATCTCCTCCAAAAAATGCGAGAGCTCGTCGGCCATGAGGGCTCCGTGTGCATCGTGACGTTTTCCAATCACCCCTCTCATGTCCTTGGCAAGGATCCACCAGCAGAGCTCCTCTTTTCCAAGGAGCAAAAACTTCGCTGGCTTTCGGCATATGGAGTGGATGTTGCCTATTGCGTTCCCTTTACGAAAGAACTCGCCGCTCTCACCTATCAGGAGTTTCTCGAAAAGATGATGCAAACATGTCCCTTCGATTTTCTCGTTCTCGGGGAAGACGCGCATTTGGGCAATCGAAAACAAGGCACTCCCGAGCGGGTCACAGCTTTTTGCAAAGAGAGAGGAATCCAAACACAGTATCTCAAAAAATTAAGCTCAGATCATGAGCTCGTCTCTTCGCGTCGCATCCGATCTCTTCTCGCATCGGGAAAGGTTTCTGAGGCTATAAAAATGATTGGGCACCCTCTAGAGTAGATATCGCTCTTAAAAATGGCCCACAGAGTCTGCTCAGAAGTACATTTTCCCTCAGTATTCCAGAAGAGCTGAGCAAATTTATTTATTGTTTACAGAATTTCTCTCATTCAATTACAATCCCCTCCAATTTTTGATCTACAAGTAAAAACGCTTTGTCGAGTACATGTGGGATCGCTTTTGAATTTTTTACGGAGGTAATAGGCATGAACAGTTTTTTCCCTAAAACAGGCAGTTTTTCAAAATATCACGTCGAACAAGATCTATCATTTATCCCATATATAGTGAGAAACTTCTCTTTGGGTCTATCCTGTGAAGCACTTGTACGTTACTTCGATTGGGTGAAAAGCAATCCCTCTGATCCCGATAAGGGAATTGATACTCTCAGTCTGAAAAAACTCGATTATTTTCAAATTCTTCCAGCAGCTCAGGCTAAAAATGTCGAAAATGTAGTCCATCCTGATCAACCAGTGGCTGACAAATTATCCGACGTCGAAACCGTTTCCATCTGTGAAGGCAGTAGCTGCCAACCACTCGCAGCTGAAACTCCAGATGAGATCGTCACTGCACCCGAAACAAGCGACTCATCACTAGCGAACAATTCGACTTCTAGTTTGTGGACTTGGACATCTGATCAATACGAGAGCTTAAAGGGGAGAGTCACCGATTCTGGTTCAACAAAGGCTATCACTGGATGTCTTTCTGAAAACCAAGAATGGCTTGCTGTAACCGGTTCTGTAGTCGGTGTCTACTCTGTTTTTAACTACATGACTGCTAACCGAATCAAGCCGTGGTATGTGCGAAACCCTTTATCGATGGCTGTAGGCGTCGGCGTTACCTGCCTTGGATCTTATGTCATTGGAAACCAACTCAACGTGAATCTGGTAGCCGATATCGGCCTTCGCGTGATGGCTTATCATGGACTCGTTCAAGCTTTTGCAAAACCCGCTTACTGGTCTTTGGGACAGTCGGCGAAGGTTGTCAGTTTTCTAACAAAGCCCATGGCTTTTGCTTCGCAACAGAAAAAGGCTAAATAAATCAAACACAACTCGGATCTCATAACCGCATAAGATCCCAAATATAAGGAAGTAATATGGCAATAGGAACTATCACAAAGGATTTTACATACCAAGCGATTCAGCTTGTCGTTTTTGCCCCTGTGAGCGCTCTCCTCGCAAAAACAGAAACTGTTTCGCGCTTTATCCCTGAATTTGAGACATTTCTCAATTCAACCACGTGGGCATCTAAACTCTCAGGAACTTGGAGTCAGCCTATAGAGTTGCCATCTCTCAAAGATATTGATATCAACCTTCTATCCAAAGACAACAGTGAAACTGTCATGATCGCGGCAACCATTGGGATCACGACAGCTACGCTTTTTCAAGTGTTGCGTCGCATTCCAGGACTAAAAAATTCGCCCAAGTTCACATTTGCTCTTTCTGCTGGCCTTTCGACTGCAGGCTTAGTAGCGGCTTCTAAATTGACCCTAGTCTCCGCAAACTTCCCAGACTCAAACGCAATAGCTAATGTTGTGAAAAATATCTTTATCGTTGGTGGAGGGATCACCGTAACGGCAAAGGTGGGAAATATCGCTCGCGAATACCTCGAGCCTGTCCTCAACTTTGCCGATCTCCTCGGACCTGTAAAACCCCTTGTTGATGAAAATCCTGATAAAAATAAAGTAACCCACAGTCCCAGCTTTTCTTTAAAAAAACCGAAAGCCCCATCATCACCAACACTAACACCAACACCAAACCGAGAAGATAGATCAACGAATTCCCCTGCAACTACAACCATCTATTCGAATCATGTGGAAGAAGAAGGATCTTCGGGTTCTCTTCCTGCTCCGGAGGGCTTTTCAGGTACAACTTTAAGCTCTTCTACGGAAGAGCTTCCACTCCCAGCGGAGATACTGCTAAGTCCCACAAAGCCTGCTACAAAGCCTGCTCCTTCATCTGATGCAGAGGAAAATAGTAGCGAAGGAGAAATAGATGAGGTAAATACTTCAGTACATGAAGACTATTAAAGGTGAGCTAGGGGATTAGTTTTCTCAATGAAAAGGCTTAGATTTTTGATAAATTTTCCAGAAAAATCGACGCAAAAGATAACAAAGTCGCTATCTTCAAGGAGTTTCTCATGGAAAAGTCGCAAAATGATGGGCGTTTCATAGGAAGGTAATCACAAACTCTCGTTATTATTGAACCTCTTCTTTTGATGGTGCCTTGGCACCTTGACGGATCAATGACAAGTCCTGTATCCTAGTATCCTATGCCAAATCTCTCCTGCGGAATTGTCGGACTCCCCAACGTCGGAAAATCGACTCTATTCAATGCCTTGACGAAAAAAGCAGCAGCAGCGGCTGCTAATTACCCCTTTTGTACCATTGATCCCAATGTGGGCATGGTCGATATGGAAGATGAGCGTCTTGTGAAACTCTCCAATCTTTCCAAAAGTCAAAAAATCATTCCCGCTATGGTCACGTTTGTCGACATTGCAGGACTTGTCGCTGGAGCTTCAAAGGGAGAGGGCTTGGGGAATCAATTCTTGGCCAATATCCGCGAAACCGATGCCATCATCCACGTCGTGCGTTGTTTCGAAGATGATGATGTCATCCACGTTGCTGGGAAAGTCGATCCGATTGGTGATATTGGAGTGATCCATCTCGAACTGATTTTAGCTGATCTGCAAATGGCAGAAAACACGGCATCTAAGATCGAAAAGCAGATGAAAGGGAAAAAAGAGTTAGCGCCTGTTTATGAAGCCCTGCAAAAAGCCATTAAACACCTCAACGAAAATCAAGGGCTGCGCACCCTCGAGATGACTCCGGATGAAGAGGAAATTTTGAATGGATATCCCTTCCTGACCCGAAAAAAAGTCATCTACGCTGCTAATGTCAGCGAATCAGATCTTCCAGAAATGACAAACCCACATGTAAAAGCCGTTGAGGCCTTAGCCGAAAAAGAGGGAAGCACGGTCATCCCCATCTGCGCCAAACTCGAAGAAGAGCTCGCTCAGCTCACCCCCGAGGAAGCCAAAGAATATCTCGAATCGCTCGGATTGCAACAGCCCGGTCTCAACCGACTCGTCAAAGGAGCGTTTCTGCTTCTCGGACTCATCAACTACATCACCACGGGAGACGTGGAAACACGAGCCTGGACAATCCGAAAAGAAACTACAGCCCAGATTGCCGCAGGAGAAATTCACTCGGATATCCAAAAGGGATTTATCCGCGCAGAAGTGGTCTCCTTTGAAGATATGATGAAATACGGTGGCAGAGTCGGGGCACGCGAGTCGGGGAAAGCCCGCTCTGAAGGCAAGGATTACATCGTTCAAGATGGTGATGTCATTCTCTTTTTCCACAATTGAGAGACTTTCTTTGCATAGCTTAAGTGATCTATCCGCGCATATGGAAATATTTTAATGTTTGCGAAGAGTCCATTTTCCTGTTAATTTCTAAGGACCATGGCCGAGAAAACCGAAAAGGCGACGCCTAAGAAACTGCGGGATGCGCGGAAGAAGGGTCAGGTCGCCAAGTCACAAGACTTCCCCTCTGCTTTTACCTTTGTCGTTTCGATTTCAGCTGTGATCATCTTATCGGGTTACATCTTCAAACAGCTCGGGGGTTTCATGATCAACATGTTCCGCCTGGCAAAACGGGGTAGTATCGATATGGAGACGATGGCTGGAGGTCTCATGCGACAGGCCATCCTAACCATTTTCAATGCGAGTATCCCGATCTTGCTCTTGACAGTTTTCTGTGGCATCCTCACGGGATTTCTCATCGTAGGTCCCCTGTTCTCTCTCGAGGCCATGAAGCCCGATATCAAACGGCTCAATCCAGTCACAAACATCAAGAACAAGTTCAAGTTTAAGACCATTTTTGAGCTCTTGAAATCCATCTTCAAAATTACAGGCGCCTTCATCCTGATCTGGAGCGTGGTGTATACGAGCCTTCCCGAAATTATCCAAACGGCGGCTCTGCCGGTGATTGGCAGTGCCCAAGTCTTTGCAGCATTTCTCATCAAGGTGATCATCCGAGTGGGGATTTTCTTCTTAGCGATTGCCATAGCCGACCTTGTTTACCAAAAACGGAATTTCGCCAAAGAGATGAAGATGGAAAAATTCGAGGTCAAACAGGAATTCAAAGACACGGAAGGGAACCCCGAGATCAAGGGACAGCGCAGAAGAACGGCTCAAGAAATTGCTTACCAAGAAGGGCCCACCGGTGTCAAAAGGGCTCGTGCAGTCATCACCAATCCCATTCACATCGCGGTAGCCATTCAATACAACGAGGAGGAAGAGCCCGCTCCGCGTGTTGTCACGATGGGGAAGGGAACGGTAGCCGATCAGATCGTCAAGCTCGCTGCGGATTTTGATGTTCCCATCATGCGGAATGTCGATTTGGCACAAACCCTGTTCGAAAAAGGCGAAATCGGCGATTATATACCAGAGGAGACCTACGAAGCCGTCTCAGAAATTTTGCGATGGCTCGAAGGGCTCGAAAGTGAGGAAGCTGCCCACTTGGATATTTTTAAGTAATTGGACTTTGCGAAATATGAAAATTGAAAAAACGAGTATAAAGAAGGCAAGAACCATTTCATGAAACCTTTTCTCCAAAACTTCGGCAGATTTCTCAGTGGCGATCGGATGCTCCGAATAGCATCCCGATCTTCGGATCTCTTTCTTGCCATATTTATCATCCTCTTGATCATGATCATTATCATTCCGGTTCCCCCTGGGGTCCTCGATAATTTTATCGCGATCAATTTGACCGTTTCGATCACGCTCTTGATGGTAGCCCTCTATATTCCGAAAGCGGTCAACCTCTCGATTTTCCCCTCTTTGCTCTTGATTACCACTCTGTTTCGTCTAGGGATCGAGATTTCAGCGACCAAGCGAATTCTCCTCTACGCCGATGCGGGGGAAATCATTTTTGCATTTGGAGAGTTCGTCGTCGGCGGCAACTTTGTCGTCGGGGGGATTGTCTTCCTGATCATCACGATCGTCCAGTTCATCGTTGTAACCAAAGGTGCCGAGCGCGTTGCCGAGGTAGCTGCCCGTTTCACCTTGGATGCAATGCCCGGTAAACAGATGAGTATCGATGCAGACATGCGCAGTGGAGTCATCGATGCCAATCAAGCGCGTCAGCTTCGCTTAGCTCTGCAAAAAGAGAGTCAGATGTACGGAGCGATGGATGGGGCAATGAAATTCGTCAAAGGGGATGTCATTGCCGGGATCGTGATTGCGGTGATTAACATCGTCGGTGGTCTCATCATCGGGATGGCCATGCATGGAATGACCGCCCTGCAAGCGGCCCGCACCTATACCCTCCTCTCGATCGGGGCCGGTCTCGTCTCCCAAATCCCCTCCCTTCTCATCGCCTTGACAGCAGGTATCGTCACCACACGCGTTTCAAGTGACAAAAAAGACGAAAACCTCGGTGGAGAAATTTCCTCCCAACTGCTCAGCCAACCGAAGGCGATCGTCATTGCCGGTTTTGTCATCTTGCTCATGGCATTTGTCAAGGGCTTCCCAACACTCATCTTCTTGATCTTGGGTCTTGCTATCATTGGGTTAGGAGTTTTCTCGCTGATAAAAAAGAGGCAGCAACAGACGCGGGAAGCACGAATCGCAACTGGAGCAGCTGTCGAAACAGATATTTCTGGACATCAAGTTGTCCGCGGTGGGGTGGATGAGTATGCCCTGACATTGCCCGTCATCTTGGAATGTGGCGCCTATCTCTCCAAAGAGATCCGAAGGGAAAAAGGGGGGATGACGTTTATCGAACAGATGATCCCGAAAATGCGCCATGCCCTCTATCAGGATTTGGGAGTTCGCTTTCCAGGGGTCCACGTTCGCACTGAATCACCCACACTCAGCGATGATGAATACATGATCTTCCTCAATGAGGTTCCAATCGTCCGCGGTAAAATCGAACAAGGCGCTCTATTGACCAGCGAAGATCCCGAAACACTCAAGCGCTACAATATCCCCCACACGACCTCAAAGAATTCGATGGGTCAACCCTCCTACTGGGTCGAAGCAAGTTATGAGGATGTGATGAAAAAAGCGGGAATCAAGTATTGGAAGCCGCTCGACGTCATGATTCTGCACCTCTCCTATTTCTACCGCCAACACGCTGCCGACTTCATCGGGATTCAAGAAGTGCGGGGCATCCTCGAGTTTTTGGAAAAATCATTTCCCGATCTCGTCAAAGAGGTCACTCGACTGGTCCCCTTGCAAAAACTCACCGAGATTTTCAAGCGTCTGGTCCAAGAGCAGATTTCGATCAAAGATCTCCGAACGATTTTGGAATCCCTCAGCGAATGGGCCCAAACAGAAAAAGATACAGTCCTCCTCACCGAATATGTCCGCTCATCGCTCAAACGCTACATCAGTTACAAATACTCACAAGGTCAGTCGATCCTCTCTGTTTACACCCTAGATCCCGAAATCGAAGATATTGTTCGCGGAGCGATCAAACAGACTTCTGCAGGGTCGTATCTCGCCCTCGATCCCGACAGTGTGCAATTGATTCTAAACGCCATGAGGCAGATGATTTCTCCCACTCCAGCAGGAGGACAACCTCCCGTCTTGTTGACGGCAATCGATGTGCGCAGATTTGTCCGCAAGCTCATCGAAGGGGACTTCCCCGATCTGGCAGTCGTCTCTTTCCAAGAGATCGTTCCGGAGATCAAAATCCAACCCCTTGGCCGCATTCAATTGACCTAAGCCTTCAGATGTTTTAAATATGAGGGCATATGCAAGACGATTTTAGCACCTCCCCTATTGAGCCGACTGAAAGTGCACGGATCCAAAAGCAGGAGCAGGCTCAAGCTAAGCAAATTGCCATTAGCCAAGCGGCGAGCAAAGCTGCTATGACGGAATATGCCAATGAAGCGGCTTTCAATCCGGTCACGATGTCCAAACGCTTTAAAACTCTCGAGGAAAAAACCGGAAGACGGGCTGTCGATAAAAAAGAGACCGAAGGGGCGGAAAAATCGAATCTCATCGTCGAAGAGGTCGAAGAACTCTCCAAAGAATTTGAAAGGCGCAATGCCGAGCTGACGAGCAAATCTCTGCAACTCCTCCTCGCCAGGATTGCCGCTGGAGATACTCCCGAGCAACTTTTGCAAAAGGCTCTCGAAAATTACAATGATCACTCGCTCGCCGATGAGGCTCTCGAGTTTTTGGACCAAGCCACCAAAGGCGATCTCAAAACGAAAGTCCAGCAAGCCCGAGAAAACCTAAATGAGACATTTGGAAGGGAAGTCAGAGCCGGGCGGAATATAGGGGAGCAAGCTCGCACTTTTTCAAAAGAAGGACTCGGCACTCCAACAGGTCTTAGAGATCTCTACCGCGATATCACTGGGAATCCGCGACCTGCTGCCCAACTCTTTGGTGAGCTAAACGAAAAATTCAACTTTGGAAATTTGAAAACGGCCATCGACTTTTTGTTGCACTCGATGGGCGCTGACCTCAAAGCCAAAGGGCCTTCAATTCCTCCAGGCCAGCTCCACGCCCTCATGACAGAGGCGCGCAATCTTCTCGCTATCTTGTGGGTCTACCGCTTTTTTCTCGGTCGTATGGATCTCATCAATGGCTCCTTTCAGAGAAATGGAATGCTGCTCCCCTCGCGTATCACCTTTGAACTTCTCGCAAAAATGTTTGTCGCTTTTTTGATGGAGCGCTATCCTTCGATGGACAAAGTGTTTCAGCTAGCACTCAAGCTGGGCATCAGTGCCGACGTTCTGGCACAAATCATCATCTTCACGCAGATGCGCGATGCCGTAAGAGGTGTGGCTCCGAAACTTTACAAAAGTGAGCAGCACCGGCACGATGTGCTCATGTCTTTCATCGAAGCTCTCGAAGAGCTCGAAGAACAGATTGAAGAGGAAGAGGAAAAAGAAGAGGAGGAAGACTCATAAATGGATCGCTTTTCGCAAATCCTCTACGACCTTGGTAAGGAAATTCAATTTGAGCTCTTTGTAGATGCCAATGGAGTTTGTGAGCTCAACTACAAAGATCAGCTCTCCATCCAGCTGCAATACTTCGAGCCCAAAGAGCAGCTGCTCATCGCGACATTCCTCTGTGAAGTTCCCCCAGGAAAATTTCGGGAAAAACTCTTTCTCCAGGCACTGATCCACAATGATGAATTTCCGAGAGTGGGAACACTCGCCTTTTCCGAGAGAAATAACCAGCTCACTTTTTTCGAATTTCTCCCAGCTGTCGAGTTATCCGGAGAAAAACTCTTTGAGTTTCTAAATCAATTTGTCGAAAATGCTCTTCCCTGGAAAGAGGCAGTGGAATTCGGAAAACCACTTCCAACTGCGGGAAGACCTAATCAAGGAGATAATGGCCTCTTTGGCCTAAAGCCATGAATCTAGAAGAGCAGCTTCTCAGTACTTCAGTTGGTCCTCAGTGGGCCAAAGTTGGCATTCGTCACCATCATGGGATCGATCTTCCCCTTTCTGCCCTCCACTCCCGAAACTCTTGTGGAATCGGAGAATTTTTCGATCTCATCCCGCTCATCGACTTTTGCAAAGATGTCGGCATGGATGTGATTCAACTCCTTCCCCTCAACGATACAGGGGATGATACGAGTCCATTTTTTGCCATTTCCGCGATGGCCCTCAGTCCCCTTTTCTTGTCTCTATGGAAACTTCCCAGTGTCAAAGAAGAAGATCTCACGGAAATGAGAAGGCTCAATAGCTCACAGAGGGTAGAGTATCACGAAGTCCAAGCCCACAAACTCCTCTTTTTGCGCCACTATTTTGAAGCCTATGCAACTGAGGTGATTCAGGGGAAGGAGTTCCAAAAATTTGTGGATGAAAATCCCTGGGTAGAAAAATACGCTCTTTTCAAAGTTCTCAAAGATCTGATGTCGAAAAACCACTGGTTAAAATGGCCAGCGGAACTCAAAAATCTGAGTCCTCCGCAAATCGATGAATTGATCGAAAAGCACTTCGTAGAAGCGTGTTTCTACGTCTTTTTACAGTACTTATGTTTCCAGCAATTGACAGAAGTCAAAGCCTATGCCCAAGAAAAGGGAATCCTTCTCAAAGGTGACATCCCGATCTTGATCAGTCACGATAGTGCCGATGTCTGGGAATACACAGATGAATTCGACCTCAATTATTCAGCTGGCGCCCCTCCAGATATCTATAATGAAGAGGGACAATACTGGGGTCTGCCGCTCTTTAAATGGGATGTGATGAAAGAGCGCCACTTCGACTGGTGGAGAACGCGTCTGTCCTACGCAGGCAACTTTTACGACATCTATCGCATCGATCACGTTCTCGGTTTTTTCCGCATCTGGGCCATCCCTTTAAATGAACCGGCGAGTCAGGGGAAGTTCATCCCGGAAGATGAGGCCCACTGGCTCAAACACGGCACAGATATTCTTAGCGTTTTAACAGATCACTCCTCGATGTTGCCGATTGCTGAAGACCTGGGAACTGTTCCCGATTCTGTCCGTCATGCTCTCACGGAGCTCGGAATTTGCGGTACAAAAGTCATTCGCTGGGAGATGACCGATCACGAGCACTTCATTGATCTACTCCACTACAATCCCGTGAGTATGACGACCGTCTCGACTCACGACTCAGACACCCTCGAAACATGGTGGCTCAACGATCCCAATGAAGCCAAGCCTTATGCCAAGAGCAAAGGCTGGGAGTGGGGTTCGAGGCTCTCCAAGGGTCAGCGCAAGGAGATTTTATGGGACAGCCATCATAGTAGCAGCCTCTTTCACATCAATTTGCTTGGAGAGTATCTCGCGCTGTTCGACGAGCTTGTTTGGCAAGATCCAAATGACGAGCGAATCAATGTTCCTGGTACCATCTCAGAAAAAAATTGGACCTATCGCATCAGACCTTCTGTCGAAGAGTTCACCAATCATGGCCCCCTTAAAGATGCGATCCGGGAGATCCTTGCATGAAACGGCTCCTTCTTCTCATCCTCACTCTTCCACTTCTTGCAAAAAACACGATGATCCAAACTCTCTACAGTAGTCTCGATCCCTATTCTCTCACACAGCACATGGCTTTCTACGAACTTTACCCAGACACAGAAGAGGGACGAAAGGCAATCAATCATGCCTGGCAGCTCATGTCGAGGTCCAGTGAGATTGGAAAACTTCCTCGATTTCTCCTCCCCTCATTCGATATCCAAGCGATCGTTTCCCTTGTGACTCGCCAACCTTTTGACGAGCCCGTTAGACTCGCCCAAAAAGAGCTCGAGGCGATTCAAAAGCTCAGCGCCCACTTTGCCAATCGCAAGCTCAAGGGCTGCAAAGTGTGGACAAAAGAAGAGGTTTTTGCTCTTGAAGAAGAAGAGGTCGATTTAGCTCGCGGTCTTTTGATCGAGCAGTTCGATGGCTCAGAGACCTTCAAAGAAGACATTGTGCAATATGAGGCAAGTCTCGACTTGATGGCTTTGCAAATTCTCGCAAGGCTTCCCAGTGAGGCCACCCACATCGATAAAATCCGAGAGATCAATCGATATATCTTTCAAGAGATGCAGTTTCGCTTTCCTCCCCATTCACTTTATGCCAGAGATATCGATATCTATACCTTTCTTCCCTCGGTACTCGACAGTCGCCAGGGTGTGTGTTTGGGAGTCTCCATCCTCTATCTCTGTCTGGCTCAAAGGCTCGATCTCCCCTTGGAAATCATCACCCCTCCTGGCCACATCTATGTCCGTTATCGCGATAGAGACACGCTGATCAATATTGAGACGACTGCGCGAGGAATCAATCCCCCTTCGGAAATGTACCTCGGTATCAACACGCGCAAACTCGAGGAGAGGAAAATTAAAGAGGTCATCGGGATGGCCTTTGTCAACCAAGCTGCTGTCTATTGGCAAAAGCAAGAATATCCCACGTGTGTCCACCTCTACGAAAAAGCCCTCCCTTATTTGCAAGAATACCCCCTTCTCAAGATGTTTTTGGGATTGAACTATCTCTTTGTCGGTCGCACATCGGAAGGGGAAAAACTCCTAAGACCCCTCAAGAACTTCACCTTCGACTATGCAGTTGCTCCAGAGAGCTTGCCAACCGATTTCCTAGAGGGTAAGGTCGATATGGAAGGGCTCAAAGCGATCTTTCTTCCCGTCGATGAGACACGCGAATCGATTCTCAAGAAACAGAGTGAATTGAAAAAACTCCTCACGAAATATCCCGAGTTTCGAGGGGGAATTCTCCAGTTAGCCATCACCTATTTGCAGCTTGCTAGAACGGGAGAAGCCCAAAAGATCCTCACGCGCTATCACGAAGTGGATCCAACCGATCCAACGGTAGAGTATTACCTCTCGATCGTATGTGCTGAACGCTATGATTTTAGAAGTGCTTGGAAGTATCTGAAAAATGCCGAAACCATCACTGCAGCACGCGACCATAAACCTCAAGCTCTACGCGCACTCCGCAATAAACTCCGCACTGTTTGTCCAGAAACAGAGATTTAATCCCGCATTTCGCGTTAAAGGAGTTAGAAACGGCGCTGCCAGATATGACAATAGGGCTGTTTTCCCGTCTTGTCATAGTACTCTTGGTGATACTCCTCAGCAGCATAGAAAGGCCCTGCCTCCTCGATTTCGGTGACAATTTTGAGCCCCCTTTTTTTGAGAATATCGGTAACGTTTTCTGCTGTCTTTTGCTGTTCATCGGAAAAGGTGAAAATGGCAGAGCGATACTGAGTCCCTATATCGGGTCCTTGCCTATTCACTTGTGTTGGATCGTGAAGCTCAAAGAAAGCTTTAACGAGCTCTTCATATGAAATCACTTCTGGATCAAATTCGACAAGGACAGCTTCGGCATGCCCTGTTTTTCCCGAGCAGACCTCTTCATAGGAAGGATCTTCGAAATCTCCTCCCGTATAACCACAAACAGTTGTCAGAACTCCGGGAAGGGATTTCAAGAGATGCTCAACACCCCAAAAGCAACCGGCTGCAAACAGCGCTTTTTCCATACTTTTACGCTAAAGCATTTTCCAAAATATTCCAATCTTGATAGAACGAAGCTATGCGATGGATTTCTCTGTTTCTCTTGCTGTTTGCTTCCCTTATTTGCCATGAGACCGATAACGAGGACCAGCTCTATTTGTCTCTGAATATTGCTGATGGAGAAAGACTCGAACTCTCAAATGGCTCGACATATGAAATTGCCCCGGCTGATCGAATCTACTCAGCTTACTGGGTGACTCCCTTCCCCATCATGCTCAGCGAGAGTGGAGACCCCGAATATCCAGTCAAAATCATCAACATGAACACGGGAACTTTTGTCCGGGGAAAACAGATCGTCACAAGTGAAATGCTCGAAGAGGAGAGACAAAAGAGATTGGAGAGCGAAAAGCGGGAAAGAACCAAACCCAGGGCCACTGAAATTCCAGAAACAAAGTCCCAAGAACAACCCAAATCAAAAACTTCTTTGAAACACTCGCAATTTCATTCCAAGGCAACATCAGCAATTCTCAAACAACACCACATCAATCTATGAGGCAAAGCAGATTTTTTTTTATCGACTTTCCGAAGTATCGGCAGGGTAGAGGAAAAGCCTCATGAAAAAACTCGGTTTATTTCTCCCTTGGCTACTCGTGCTGATTGCGACTGTTGGTTCTCTCTACTCCAGTGAGGTGACTCATTTGAAACCCTGTACACTCTGCTGGTATCAAAGGATTATGATTTTTCCCCTTGCAATCATTTTGGGAATCGCTGCTTTTCGAGGGGCTTATCGAATCATCTTGTATGTGCTGCCCTTAACTCTCATTGGGCTCGGAATTGCCGCCTATCAAGTCATCATGATCCAGTTCTTTGCAGCCAGCAATCAATGTGCCGAATGCACGCTGAAATCTGTTTCGGATTATCCGATCGCATTTCCCCTCTTCTCTCTCCTTGGCTTCTTGGTGCTGAACATCGTTTTGATTTGGCTCTATTTGAAGCACAAAAAGTCGAAAAAGCTGTAGCTTCCTAATCCCTTCGTCTGCTATAACCTTCGAGGTAAAAACTCAAAAAAGGAGCAAAAATGAGTTTTTCCAAAGAAGTTGGCTTTGCATTGCCAAATCCGAGCGCTGTTGAAAAATTTATAGAAGAAATCATCTCCAATCACAAATTCAATTCGTGCGAATGCTGCGCTCTCACCCAAGAAATCCTCCAACAAAAAAAAGAGGAAAACGAGAATGGTATGAACGAGCTTCTTTCCCGAGTCGTTCAAGTGGCGCTTTGTCACCAAAACGGGGCTTCAACAGAGAAAATTTCCAATGAGCGCCTTCAGATCATTAAAGAAACAGCTCAAAAGATCATCTTCCACTACTTATCCGTAAATAAAAATAATCTCTGTGATGACTCAAAAAAAAAAGCCCGAGACTTCGATGCGAAAGCTCCCTTGAAGGGATAAATTCTACATGGATTTTAATACCCAAGAAGCAAAACCTCAATTATAAGAAAGTAAAGAAACCATGTTGAGAGTCGATTCTTCTGAAGCAACAAAACTTTATAATCCTGATTTAGCGAAGGAAATAGGAGTTGAAGCGACCGACCATTTCGTCCGCCTTCGAATTATCCAAAATCTTTTGTCCTCTGATATATTTGAACCTCTCGCGCAAAAAGTTTGCGATCTTCTTGCCTGTCCAGATAAATCTTGTAATATCGAGGTTTGGAAGCAGATGTGTCTAACAGCACTTAATACAGCAAAAGCCGCAACCTCTGTGCTTTCAAAATCCAAAAGCCACCAAGAGACCTCAACTGAGGTAGAAAAGAGGGATCCCTTTGCCCCTTTACCAGCTCTTACGACTCTTTTCTCCAGAAAAGATCTCACCGATACGGATAGGAAAGAGCTTTTGCGGCTCTTTACCGATGGATTTGTCAGCGATGAAGAATTGCCTCTACTGGCTTCGAAATCTGAGATCGGAAACGGACGGATAAAACATTTTGCCCTCCTGAGAAGGACTGGATTGAGTGCAAAAGAAATTTTTTCTCTTTCCTTTTTGTCTCTGCTCCTAGAACCTGAGACGACAGAGAGAGTGCAAGGGTTTCTCAAGTGTATAGAGAAGAAGTTTCCCATCGAAAAATTGGAGAAATGGCACCCGGAATCCCTGCTCTTTCAATTCGAAATAGAAGTTCCTTTTAGGGTTACAAAGAGGCGAAGAGAGGAGTAGAAAAATTTTCGAAATTCTGTTAAGCTCTCATTCATGAATCCCCAATTTACAGAGCCCGTGGCAGAGGCGCTCAATAAAGCACTCCAGCTCGCTCGGAACAAGCACCATACCCAGCTCACAGATGACCATTTCCTCCTCTATCTCATTGAAGAGCCAGAAGGGTACTTTCAGACTTTTGCAAACAAACACAAGCTTGATGCAAAGGCCTTGGCATCTGCTTTGCAAAAAAAAATCGATCATCTCCCAACCTACTCGGGTGAACCACAAGACCCCGGTGTCGCTTCAAGCCTTCAGAAAAAAATTGAAGAGGCAAGTCGAATTGCGAGCAAATGGAATGACACCTATTTGAGTACCGATCATTTCCTCTATGCCTTTTGGAAAGATGCCACTGAACCCTTCAAATCATGGCAGGATAAAGCCCCACTTTCACTTGCCGAAATCGAAACCGAAATCCAATCCATTCGCGGAGGTACAAAGATGGATTCTCCATCGTCTGAATCGGGACTCAAAGCCCTTGAAAAATACTGCAAAAACCTCACTCGGCTTGCAAGCGAGGGAAAACTCGATCCCGTGATCGGCAGAGATGAAGAAATCCGCAGAACAATGCAAGTATTGTCGCGAAGAACGAAAAACAACCCACTGCTCATAGGAGATCCGGGAGTGGGGAAAACAGCGATTGCTGAAGGACTGGCTATACGCATCCACCAAAAAGATGTCCCCGATCCTCTCATTGGCAAGAATCTTTTCGCACTCGATATGGGAAGTTTGATTGCGGGCACGAAATACCGAGGGGAATTTGAAGAGAGACTCAAAGGGATCCTCAAAGAGGTGGAAAAGAGCGAGGGAAACATCCTCCTATTCATCGACGAAGTGCACACACTTGTTGGAGCTGGAGCTACGGAAGGCGCCATGGATGCGGCCAACTTGCTCAAACCCGCACTTGCACGAGGCACGCTCCACTGCATTGGTGCCACAACCCTGGGAGAATACAAAAAGTACATCGAAAAAGATCCCGCACTTGAACGCCGATTCCAACCGGTCCTCGTCCAAGAGCCCTCTGTCGAAGATGCCATTGCCATTATGCGAGGTCTTCGGGAGCGCTATGAAAACTTTCACGGTGTGAAAATCACTGAGGGGGCCCTTGCAGCTGCTGTCACTCTCTCGCACCGCTACATCTCTGACCGCTTTTTGCCAGATAAGGCAATCGATCTCATCGATGAGGCGGCGAGCATGATCCGGATGCAACTGGGGAGTCGTCCTCTTCCCATCGACAATAAGGAGAGACAACTCAGCCAACTCATCGTCAAACTCGAAGGAGTCAAGCGAGAAAAGGGAAAAGAGACCGAGATCCAAAAGCTCGAAAAGGAAATCGCCACCGTTAAAGAAGAGCTCACAACACTTACCGAAAGGTGGAATCAGGAAAAAGGCCACCTTCAGAAACTCAAAGAAAAAAAGGAAAAGCTCGAGGAGCTCCGCTTTCAAGAACAAGATGCCGAGCGAGCGACTGATTACAACAAGGTTGCCGAGCTTCGCTACAGTGCCATTCCCAAACTCGAAGCTGAGATCGAAAAAGAAGAGAAGACACTCGGGAAGGCGGATGGACGCCTTCTCAAAGAAGAAGTGGATGAGCACCTCATTGCTCAAATCGTCTCGAAGTGGACAGGAGTCCCGGTGCAAAAAATGCTCTCAGCTGAGGCTGAAAAACTCTTGAACCTCGAATCAGCTCTTGAAAACCGGGTCGTAGGTCAACCCATTGCAATAGCCGCCGTTTCAGAGGCAATCCGCAGATCGCGCAGTGGCCTTGCCGATCCCAAACGTCCTATTGGCGCGTTTCTCTTTGTGGGACCCACAGGAGTGGGAAAAACTGAGCTGACGAAAGCCCTTGCCGATCAGCTCTTCAATACCGAAGAGGCGATCATCCGGAACGACATGTCGGAGTACATGGAAAAGCATGCTGTCGCCAGACTCATCGGTTCTCCTCCCGGCTATGTCGGATATGAAGAAGGGGGACAGCTGACCGAGGCGATTCGCAGGCGCCCTTACTCGGTCGTTCTTTTCGACGAGATCGAAAAGGCCCATCCCGATGTCTTCAACATTTTACTCCAGATCTTCGATGAGGGAAGGCTCACAGATGCCAAAGGGCGGACGGTGAACTGTAAAAATGCCCTCTTCATCATGACCTCAAATCTCGGATCTGATCTACTCCTCGAATCGGGAGCCAAGACAAAAGAAGAGATCCTCACTCTGCTCGATCCCGTGATCAAGCGCCACTTCAGGCCCGAGTTCATCAATCGGCTTGACGAGATCCTCCCCTTCGTTCCTCTTGAGGAAAAAGACATGGAGAAAATCGTCCACATTCAGCTCACAGATGTAGAAAAGCGCCTTGCTGAAAAGGAGATTTCAATCACCATCCAGCCCGAAGTGATCACTTTCTTGGCAGAGGAAGGTTACGACCCCATCTTTGGAGCGCGACCTCTCAAGCGACTCATCCAACAAAAAGTGGTCAATCCCCTCTCAAGCGCCATTCTCAAAGGAGAAATACAATCGGGTCTAGCTATTACCTTGAAGCTCGAAGGCAAAGAAATTTGCATTCAGGGAGAATAGACTTTCAAGACAACTGTGCCGGCAATTTTGTCGTGAAGCCCTTGCCGCTTCTCGGTAAAGGGAATCATAAGAAAGCCGATCATCAGGGCAATTCGCGAGAGGATCTTGGAAAAGTAGCGCAAAGTCGCACGCCAGAAAGTAATTTTCTTCCCATCGAGTGTCGTCACTTTGAGACTGCAAACCCTTTTGCCGATCGTCGCCTGATAGCGCGATGATTCGAAACCGGCGAAATAAACCCAAGAAATTGCGAATATCCCCCCGTAAAACCAAAAGCCGATCATTGGAAGAGAAGAAATGGGGGCAGATAGGAGGCTAAGGTCGAGCAGCAAACCCAGTGCCATGTAAATTCCGATCATCGCAACGAGATCGATGGCAAAGGCTGCCATGCGCCTTAGAAGTCCCGAGTAATTCATTCTGATTTAAAAATATCCTTAAACTGTGCTTGAAGAGGAGCAGGGACAACCTCATCCATTCCCGTCTTGTCGTACATCAAAAAGTAGGTGCATGCCACCATGATGCCAAATGGAGGGCTAAAAAGTCCAATCAGAAGAGAAAGCCAGCAGACCACTGAGCGACGGAAGTTGAGAGCAACCCTGCGCAGCATTCGATCGATCAATCTCAACTTTCTCCCTGTCAAGAGATGAATCGCAGCAAACAGCACCATGAACACTGTGTTATAGACAAGCCATGCACTGTCAGCAATCAATAATAGGAGAAAGCAAAACCGAGTCACGAGGGTTGAAAAGAAATGTCTGCCAATCTTGTCTTCAGAGGCGTGTTTAACCCCTTCAAAAACGTCTTCGGCATGTTCCTTTTCAAATAACTCGTAAATCGCCATATTCCCCTTTTAAAAGTTGCAAATTTTTCTCCTTTGCTAAACATCTTGTGATTGATCAGATGCCTGATTGCTACCATAGTCAATTGGCCCAATTTCTGTCATGACCAAAACGATAAGTCAAATGCCGGGTGTCTTCAGATGTTTGATTTTGAGCTTAGTATAATCCTCAAATGAAAATTTGAAAACGGGATTTTCTTCTTCTCCCAGGAAAAAATCTTTTCATGCAGATATCCTGCAATCTACTTGCGGTGCTTGACCTTGTTGAAGCCATTGAGAGCAGCAATTCGATACCCTTCTGCGTAGGTGGGGTAGTTGAAAACTTGGTCGATGAAATAATCGACCCGCGCGTTAAAGGTCATTGCGACCTGCCCAATGTGGATGTTCTCTGTTGCTCCCCTCCCGATGATGTGGATTCCGAGAATTTCGAGTGTTTCGGCATGAAAGAGGATCTTAAACATCCCCGGGTCGTTTCCAACAATTTGATTGCGCGCGATTTCGTAATAGTACGCTCTACCTATCTCGTAGTGAAAGCCCAGCTCTTTGAGCTCTTCTTCACTATAACCACATGATGAGATTTCCGGGATCGTATAGATCCCAGTTGGGTAAAAACTTGAGAAGTAATGGGTCTGGGCTCCAAAGGCATGGCGTGCAACAAGCCTCCCTTGTTCAAAGCTCGTCGCAGCAAGTGCAGGTGCACCAATGACGTCCCCCGCTGCATAGATATGAGGTACGATTGTCTGAAAGAGGGGGTTTACAGGGATATAGCCTCTCCCATCGACGGCGATCCCCACATTTTCGATGCCCAACCCATCGACGTTGGCCACTCGACCCAAACAGTAGAGGAGCATCTCAGCTTTCAGCATTTTGCCATCTTTGCAATAGAGATGCACTTCGTCTTTTGTTTTTTCGATCCGATCAAAGATGGTATTGCCCTCTACTTTGAGATGAATCTCTTCAAGAGCTTTTTGCAAATGCATTCCGATCTCTCGATCGAGAAGGGGCAGCAAGCGCTCTCTTTTATCAACCACAGTGACTTCTGTTCCCAAAGCAGCAAAAAAGCTCGCATACTCTGTTCCCACGATTCCCCCTCCAAGTACGATCAGAGTCTTGGGCAGATGGTCTATGGCAAGAAGGCGGGTAGAATCGAGAACCTGGTTTTCATCAAAGGGGACCGACTGGGGGTTCCGGGGTTTGGATCCCGTTGCAATGAGGGCATAGTCGAAGCGGACCCTATGGGTCACACTTTCCCTTTCATCGAGAACGAGCAGGCGGTTTTTTTCCTCAAACTGGGCTCTTCCATAGAGAGTCGTGATCTCGTTTTTATCAAATTGTTTCTTGAGGTGTTCTCGCTGATGATCGAGGACTTTGTGAAGGCGAAAATTGAGCTCATTGATCGAGACCTCTTTCACGGCGGTTGTCCTTCCGTAAAAACTCTTTTGATAGAAGTCAGTTAGGTCGAGGATCGCCTCACGGAGCGACTTCGAAGGGATCGTCCCCGAATTGAGAGAGGCTCCCCCGATATAAGGATCTTTTTCGATCACTATGACCGATTTTCCCAGCTTGGCAGCCTGAATTGCGGCCTTCTGACCTGAAGGCCCAGATCCAATAACCACAAAATCGGCAAAGGTTTCTTTCATACTTCTCAGACTTAGAGGAAAGATGATTCTTGTTCAATAAGAAATCTTCTGATATGATTCTAAATTCTAAGGAGAATTCACATGTCGAAACAATGTCAAGTGACGGGTAAAAAGCCCAAGAAAGGAAATTCTTACTCCATCCGCGGGATCGCAAAAAAGAAGAAAGGGATCGGTCTCAAAGTGACCGGAATCAAGCGTCGTCGCTTCCAGCCCAATTTGATGAAAAAGCGCTTCTGGCTCCCCGATGAAAACCGCTTCGTCACTCTCCGTTTGTCTGCAAGCGCCATGCGCACGATCGATAAGAAGGGAATTTCAGCGGTTGTTCGCGAAATGCGTGCCCAAGGCCAAAGGGTCTGAGAAAAGCCCTCTTCATCGCCATTTTGGGAGGATATGCATGGCTTACCACCTTCGCCCTTGCTCCTCCCCTTCCCACCCCAAAAAAGCCTCTCATGTTTTACTCCAATCAGCTCCGTGATGATCTGAAACGGATCATCATACGCGCAATAAAGGCCGCCAAACACACATTATCGATTCAGATCTATGGACTGACTGATTCCGATGTCCTTGCCGCTCTCAGCAAAGCCTCACAAAGAGGGGTGGACATCACCCTGTTTTACGATCCGAGTGGCTCAAAAAACCTCCCCTTTGGCTTTCCGGTCAAAATTCCGGGACTTATGCATAGAAAAATCTTAGTGGCCGATGAAAAGCTCA
>Ga0307436_1000066_pt1 | contig 40746 bp, 37 predicted proteins | sample SalMarWE160440MG_FD_202513 | JGI IMG/M metagenome (GOLD analysis project Ga0307436, IMG submission 202513) | Salt marsh sediment microbial communities from the Plum Island Ecosystem LTER, Massachusetts, United States - WE1604-40 | ecosystem: Environmental > Aquatic > Marine > Intertidal zone >...
AAAAGGCTCGTAAAAGTGCATCCCGTAGTGATACTTCTCCTCGGTCAGGCCCCACTCTTCAGGCGTCTCCCCCGAGGTGTAGGTGTCAAGCTGCTCCACATGCTCCCTCTTCCTGCCGATCAGATATAAAAAACCAACGATGAAAAAAGAGCCCATAAAGATCGCTCCGATCGAGGTCAGCCTGATGCTCGTGGTGACTCCCTGAATCGAAAAGAGGTCCTGGCTTATGGGGGCAAGTCCCATACCCGTAAATATACTGTTTACCGGACTCAAGACAAGACCGGGGAAAAACCCGCCGAGCATAACAATAAACATCATAATCAGCATCGCAAAGGCCATGGGCGCGGGCACTTCCTTTATCTTAGCGAATCGATTTGAGAGCTGACCCAAGTATATGGTATGAAGTCCTCTGTACAGATAGAGAAACGAACCAGTCGATGCAAAAAAGGCGGGAATCGCCATGATAAGCATTTTCTTTTCGAACAGGGCCTGATAGATCATCCATTTGGAAGCGAAACCGCTCATCGGCGGTATGCCCGCAGCAGCGATGATACATATGAGAAATGTGAAGAAGGAAAGTGGCATACGGTAGGCCATTCCACCCAATTTGTGCATTTCCCGCTCTCCGGTTCTGTATTTGACCGAAGCAAGCGACAGGAATATGCCCCCTTTGAATACCATGTGATTGAAGGTATGAAAGAGCGCCGCCGCAATGCCCAGAGACGAGTTCATGGAAAGCGCCGCAATGATCAGTCCGATGTTCGAAACCGTCGAGTATGCCATGAGCTTTTTCATGTCATCCTGCTTGATTGCGTACAGTGTTCCGAGAACTGCCGTAATAACGCCGAACCAGCCGAGCACTGCAAGGTACAGCGGCACGCCACGGACTGCAGGGCCGACATAACCCGCCCTGTAAATTGGAAGCACAACCGCAATCAGGCCGAACACCCCGTACTTGATCATGACGCCTGAGAGAAACGAGGAAAAATCATCCGGCGCTTCAGCGTGCGCCAGTGACGGCCACATGTAAAAGGGAAATACGGCTGATTTGGCAAAGAAGGCAATGGTAAAAAATAGTGTGCTCAAAACGACCAGGCTGTTTCTCGTACCCCACAGCCCTGAAAAGTAACGCACGGAATCTGCGATGGCCATACTCCCGCTGCCGCTGATTCCAATAAAAATTCCGGCAAGCATCGCCGACGAACCGATGAGCGACAGGATATAGTAGTACAGAGCCGCTTTCCGGGAATCTTCCCTTCCGTGAGCGATTATGAGAAATGACGTCCATCCCATCACCTCCCATGAAATGAGAAAGCTAAACCAGTCACCGGCAAAGAATATTCCTGCATTGGCGCCCATGAGTATGGTCCACAGAGGAGCAACGCCGGTGGCGTGGTCTCTGTCGTTGAACGCAAGAGAAAAAATAGAAATAATCAAAGTGACAATCGTCGAACCTGCAAAAAAGATGAATCCAAGGCCCGTAAACTGGAAAAAAGCGCTCTGCCCGAGACCGGGAATCGGAGACAGGGCTAACGGAAATTTCTGCGAAATGCCGGAGCCGAAATTCCCACTTCTGAACAGAGAATATGCGGCAAAGAGCTGAAACAGCGTGCTCAGAAAGAAGAAAGCCCACTGGAGCCGCTTCCACCTCTTGAGAATTATCAGAGAAAAAATGCCGACAGCGTACGGGAGGACGACGGCACCATACATACCTGTATTTAAGATACCCGGACACGCGTTCATCATAGGGCTCCTCCGGCTGCTGAAAGGGCAACGAGCACGTTATTGATATAATCCGCCGTGTTGATGAGGTCCGACGCAGCCCGGCTCAGATACCCTTCAATGAGACCCGGACGCAAACCGAAAAGCACGACAACAAGCGCGAGAATCAGAGCGGGTGCCGCGGTGCTCAGGCTTATTTTCAGACGGCGGCTGCGCCTGGCTATATCTTCCGAAGGCTGCGCTTCAAAAAACACATGCCCAATTCGCATAAAATATGTACCCTCCAGTATAACAGAGAAGAGAATCACGGCAGCACCGATCAGAGGAAAAGTCTGTTGCCCTGCTGCCGAAAGGGAGCCCTGCCCGCTGAACAGGTCTTTCAACAGAATCATCTTCCCCCAGAAGCCGGCAAACAGCGGCATACCCATGAGTGAGAGCGCCCCCACTACGAACAGCGCTCCGGTCAGCGGGTACCGCCGCGCAATGCCGCGCATCTCCCGCCACCGCGCTTTACCGGAGGTTTTAATATAAAACCCCGCTGTCATAAGCATGAGCGGCTTTACAACAGAGTGGTTTAAAAGAATAAAAAGCCCGGCTGTCAACGCTACACTCCCCCCGATACTGAAGGTGAGAACAACGATTCCCATATGGCTGACGGAAGAAAATGCAAGGACTTTTTTAACATCCTCCTCCTTCAACGCAGCAAGCTCGCCGATCACAATGCTCGCCGCAGCAATAATAAAAACCACGGCAGTCAGCCGGCTTCGGGCAAACCGGAAGGTATCAGACCCGGCCATCATGGTAAGAAAAACTCTTCCGAAGGAAACCACCCCTGCAATGCCGCCGATGCCTGCGACCCCTGCTGCAATGGATGAAGGCGCCCCTCTGTACAGATCCGGCACCCATGTATTGAACGGGAAAAGCTCTGCTTCAAAAAAGAATATCCCGAGTATGCCGATTCCGAGAAGAAACGCGAGAGAGCCGTTCAGCTCGCTGCTTCGGGCTATATGTGCGATGTTGAGTGTTCCGAGGCTCGAATAGAGCAGCGCGATACCGGCAAGCATAATCATCGATACCAGCGCTGCGGGAACAAAATATTTCAATGCACCGCGTGCTCCAGAACCCGAACTCACGGATGCCGAGAGGCCGAGCAGGGCGATGGTGCCTATCTCGATAAAGATAAAAAGGTTGAAAAGATCCCCGGTCATTGTCATGCCGAGGGAGGCGAATACAAAAAGCGCGAAGAGCATATGGTAGTATGCTGGCCGGTTGTTTTGAAGATCGTATATATGAATGAGGAATGCGATAAAGTATATGAGAATCCCGAAACCGAATGCCACCGGGCCCAGATAGAGGTTTATTCCGTACGGAGGTTTCCAGCCTCCGATAATTACCGAATACGCATCGAATCCGGAGACGGAAAAGAAGTAAATCCCACCGGCTGCCCCTGCAGCATAGACCGCGATATTCAGATATTTACCAAACCTGCCTCGAACGATATTGCACACGGGGGCGAGAAATGCTGAAAAAAGCGGGAGTATGAGAAATAGAATTATATAGTTCACTGCACCACCTCTTCATCATCTGATTTCATCTGCCCGTACATGAAGGACGAAGTTTCAAGGCTCCTGTGCGACATATAATATTTAATAGCTATGACCAGCCCGAGTGCCGTTGTTCCGAAGGCGATTACGATGGCGGTAAGAACCATCGCCTGCGGAAGGGGGTCTACAAAAAGCGGTGTATGACCCGTGTTTTCCGTAATGATCGGCGCAATACCGGAAGGCCGCCACCCCAGGGCCACGAGAAGCAGATTTACTCCGGTCTGCAGTATGTTTATTGAAAGGAGTATTTTAATAATATTCCTTCTCGTAAGAATTCCAAAGACACCGATCAGCAGGATCGCACCGGCGTTGTATAAAAAAAGCTGCTGTATACTCATCTATTCTCCTTCAAATTCCCGAGGAAAGAACCGCTGATCCCGGATATCTCGCTGAGAACCTTCACACCGATAAGGGTATAGAGGATGACAACCGTGCCGCCGCTGAAAAAATCTCCTACCCGCCCTGTCGGAAGAAAGTTCTGCAAAAACCCCCCGCCGTAGTAAATACCGAGAAGGCCCACTGCCAGAATACCCAGGCCCATCAGGGTTTCCAGAACCATATACAGTATCCCTCTACCCGTTTTTCTGAATGCAAGCGAGGTGAGAATAAAAGCAGATGCGAGCACCGCACCCCCCGCAAAACCGCCGCCAGGCGAGAGGTGCCCCCTGATGATTATGACAATTCCCACGACATAGATAAACAGATCGATAACCGGCACAGCGGTTTTTACAATATGGCTCGATTCGGTATAGACGCGTTTCTTTCTCTTTTCCATCAGCATGGCAACGCCCGCTGCAGACGCAAAGAGAACGATTACTTCGAGAAGCGTATCGAATGCACGGTAGTTCACCACGATGGAGGTAACGATATTCGCGCTGCCGGATTCGTATCCTTCTGTGCCGAATGAGACCGGGGAACCCGTATCCTCCCTCACCGATTTTGTCGAGAACTTCGCGGACACACGGTCTTCAACCGCTGCACTCAGCAGCTTCTTCCCCTCACCGGTATCGGTAAACGCGCGAAATACGAGAAATCCCGCGGCGCATAAAACGATGAATACAAATATATTTATCAGAACTCTATGACTTCTTTTCATTTTCCTTCCCACCGTCATAACCGATCTCTTCAATCCTTCTCAAAGCAAAGAAATACAGGGCCGTGCTTAAAACAGCCCCTATCGAGGCTTCTGTTATGGCAACGTCGTATGCCCTCATCAGCACGAAGAACAGTGCTGCAAGGAGGCTGACGATGCCGGTAATGAGTGCGGCTGCGCGAAGCGTTTTCGTAAAAAGCACCGCAATACCACCGGCAACCATGAGTGCACTCATAAAAAGGACAAGGTATATCATGCCGCATCCCCCTCGCTTTCCTCCGTATGAACAGACGGAGCCTGTGTATTTCGCGCGGCTCTCGCAAGTGCATGGCTCCCGACCGGGTTGGTCGCAATGACAAAGACCGCTATGAGGATGATTTTGAGCATCCACGAGGGCTGGAGGCATATAAGTCCTGCTGCAAGCGATAAAAAACCGAGGGTGGTAGCCTTTGTTCCCGCCTGAAGCTTGTTGAAAACATCCGGCATTCTCAGCACCCCGAGCGCACCCACAAATGTGAAAAACGCCCCCACGAGTAGAAAGAAGGAGCCGAGGATTTCCCGTAAGATCATCACTATATCCCCCTTTCCCTGTACCGGGCCACGACCATAACCACGCCGAAAGACAGAATAGCGTAAATAATCGCAATATCGAGAACAAATGAGTTCTTCAGAACAAACCCGAGTATCAGAAGTATTCCAGTGGTGAGCGTGGTGAGCATGTCCAGGGCCACCATCTTCTCGATCACAACCCTCGTTTTTATCAGTGCAATCATTCCAACGATCCCACCGACACCGAGTATAGCAAACGTAACGACAAGAACAATATTCATTCAGTAATCCTCTTTATAAATTTCTCAAAAGGCTCCATTATCTCCCTGGCATTTCTTTTTTCACTGACAGTGTGAATAACAAACTCCTTTTCATTCCCCTCGACCGTAAGGGTCCCCGGTGTAAGAGTTATGGAACTGGATAGAAGCAGCCTTCCGTAGGAGCTCTTCAGTTTTGACTTTCCCTTTTTCAGTTCCGGACTGATGGGAAGCTTCGGGTTGAGCACAACAAGCGCAATTTTCACATTTGCCCGTATCACCTCGAAAATAAAGTACGGCAGGTATATGAGGAAAAAGAAGATGCGAACGGGGCTGATGTATTTGAAAGGAAGCGCGTTAAACCGCATTGAGGCCGATGCAGCAACTACAGCAACGGCAAGGCCCACAATCAACGTGGGACCGGTAACCGTTTTTACGAGCAGTATGTAAATCACAAAAGCGATAACAAAAGAAAGGATAAACGTGCCGAGTTTTTGCATTGCAGCCTCCCTCAATACAACCTCTGTATACTGTTACAATCCCATCCTGCTATTTCCATCTGTTACTTTAATGACGAAAGTTTCTTATTCATGAGTTCGAGTATCACTTCCTGTATGAGGTCATACGCCTGCAGAACTTTCTTGCTCACAACATAGTAATACACATGCTGACCCTCCCGCCTGCTCCCGAGCATTCCCCTGTTTTTCATAAAGGACAGATGCTGGGACAGGTTCGTCGTGCTGATCGACATCTTTGCCTGTATTTCCGATACGGTCATTTCTTTGGCGCGCAGTATATCGAGGATTTCAAGCCGTTTCGGATTGGAAAAGGAGCTGCAGAAATCAGAATGCTGCTCATAGCTATATTCGTCCAATTACCTAATCCTTTAGTTGCATATTTTCGTAATAATTATATATCGAATTCTTTAGTATTGTCAACTGTTTTTTAAAAAAAATAGTCCGAGCCTAATGAGCCCGGCCAACATGGAATCCCTTTCGTTTGAGTTTTTAATACTGCAGCGATACGTACCGGTTATATTGTAAAAATGTATCTATTTGACAGGCAAGTCGTATTTACCACTGATATACGTATCTTGATTAGTCTTGATATGAAAAGTATCGCTGTAGCACTTTTATTAATTTGATTGCTGTTTCGCGTGGTACTGTAGTATACTCCTGCCATGCTCTGGTTCCCCCTTGCCATCGGCGCTGCGATTTTCTGGTCTGTCGGACAGATACTGATTAAGAGAGGGTTTGAAACAATCCCGCCGCTCTGGAACAATATCCTCAACGACGTGCTTTCACTCTTCATCTATATACTGGCAGCACTCCTGCTGAGTCGATTCAGTATCACCCGTCCCCCGTCGATTGTCTTTGTCTACGTCCTTCTTTCTTCGATGCTGTACCACGTGTTTTTCTATTCCATCTCCAAAGGGCAGATATCGCTTACGGGAACTGTCGTTGCCGGTTATCCTGTTGTAACCATTATTCTTTCCTATTTCTTTCTGAACGAGCGTCTTACCCTGTTTCAGTATGCCGGCATCGTGCTCATACTTTCGGGCTGCGTGATCGTGGCCCTGCCGGAAAACCATCCAAACTATGAAAACAGGAATTACTCGTGGATACTGTGGGGCATGGCCGGTGCAGTGACAATCGGCACCGGAGATTTCATTACAAAGCTTTCGATAAATATTGTCGGTGCCTATACACATATATTCTTTCTCGCCCTGGTATCAAACGGGGTATCCGGATTGAATTTTCTGCTCGACAGAAAAAACAGGAAGACACCCGTGTTTTTCCACAGGAGCTTTTTAGGGACTTTTGTCGGTATCATTATTCACCTGACAGGTGCCGTTATGTTTCTTACTGCCTTTAATTACGGGAAGGTCTCTCTCATCGTATCCGTCTCCTCGGTATATCCTGCACTTGTAGCACTTATGGCGGTAAAGTTACTCGGCGAGAAAATTAATACAAAACAGGGGGGCGGAATAGCAACTGCGATTATCGGCTTGATTCTTATTGGGCTGGGAACATTCTGAGATACAGCATATAAATCTTTGTAAATAAACGACCTATGGTTTTATCCATTAAAATTCTGGTCTAGCAAAGCGATATCTTTTCCTATTGTACCAGAATTTTTATGCTCAACTGACTTATTATGATATAATTGCCTGCGATTACATTCTACAGGTAAAAACCATACGGCAAGTGTCTGTTTTTACTTTTTAGGATTGAAAGTTAACTTGCCTATCTTTTTTATATCTAAGCAAGCCCTTTGGGAGTACCGAGAATCTCCGAAAAGACGATTGCCCTCTTAAGATGGGGAAGTGTCTCAAGTCTTTGGATTACAGAAAGTCCCTGCCTCTTTTTTTCGGTCTCATGATGTACGATAGTGCCGGATATGGCACTTATGCCACCGAAAGCACCTGTGTCCTGCCTTCGAACCTCAGGCGGTTTCTCCGGTGAAGAGGGCAGCTCTTCAGAAAGGATATAACTGGGGCTGAGAACATCATGAGCTGACTGCTCATGAAGAAAGGAGACACCGTCCATCAGAATATTCCTTCGTGAAGGAGCAGAGGGGGGAGGTTTCTCCATCGAGCTGGCAGGGGCTTGCCTGTCAAGCATACCGGAGGTTTCTTCAAGAGAGTTGATGGCTCTCATCAAAGGGCCACTTCCCGAGGGCATCTCCTGATGCAGACCGTTCTCCTCTTCGTCGGCATTTTGTTCGGTTTCTTCCATCCCTTGATGCTCTTGATGCGCTTCACCTGCCTGACGCATCCTTTTCTTCCTGGAAGAAACCAGCCCCAGAATGACGTTGAGAAATATAAAAATTAAAAAAATCAGGAGAAATACCAGTTGCATTACTGCCCCTCTTTCGGTTTCGCCTCACCGCTTATGCTCTCTCGCATATCGGTATCCGCCTGAATATTCCGCATTCGATAATAGTCCATTATTCCCATGTGTCCCTTTCTGAAGGCATCGGCCATCGCCTTTGGCACTTCCGCCTCAGCGAGCACAACCTTGGCCCTGTTCTCCTGCACAAGAGCGAGCATTTCCTGCTCACGTGCTCTTGCAGCCGCACGCCTCTTCTCAGCCTCAGCCTGAAACCTTCTTTTATCTGCCTCAGCCTGGTCCGCCTGTAGCTTCGCGCCGACATTTTCTCCCACATCGACATCCGCTATATCAATGGAAAGAATCTCAAACGCGGTTCCCGCATCAAGGCCCTTCTCCAGAACTCTCTTCGATATATTATCCGGGTTCTCGAGCACGTTCTTGTAGGTTTCTGCAGACCCGATGGTGGTCACGATTCCTTCACCGACGCGGGCGATTATCGTCTCCTCAGTAGCCCCGCCGACCAGGCGCTCTATGTTCGCGCGGACCGTTACCCTGGCCTTCGCCTTGAGCTGAATACCGTCCTTTGCCACGGCATCGATCGTCTGCTTCCCCTTAGCGGGATCCGGGCAGTCGATAACCTTGGGGTTGACGCTTGTTTTAACCGCATCGAGTACATCCCTTCCGGCAAGATCAATAGCCGCGGATTTCTGAAAGGAGAGCGGGATGTTTGCCTTGTTCGCTGCAACGAGCGACATAGCAACCCTGAGCACATTTCCGCGCGCAAGGTAGTGTGTCTCAAGGAGGTCGGTATCTATTGGAATACCGGCTTTAACGAGCATAATCCTGCTGTCGACTATCACGGACGGGTTGACCTTTCTCAGCCACATACCGATAAGCTTTGCCACACCCACCGGCGCGCCGGAAAGAAGCGCCCTGAACCACAGGCCGAAGAATTTAATGAACAATATGATGAAAATAAGTGCAACGATTCCGATAAAGACATACAGTATGTACCACATCTCTCATCTCCATGAGCCGTTCAATATTCTCTGAACCACCGGCCGCTTTATGTTTTTTCTTTCCCGATACTATATGATAAATTTGACAGTTTTCTTCACGATTGTCCACAGGTAAAATCCATCGGATGCATTTAGTGAACGGGAACTAACCTTCCAAGTAACTTCAAACAAGTTACGTTTTGAAAATCGGTCCCAAGAGGACATACGCCGCTTTTAAGTAACTTCTTGCGAAGTTACTTACAGATACTCGGTCATGAAATGATACATCCTGTCAAGGACGTATGTCCCTGGCGGGATATGCCCCTGGCGGGATATGCCCCTGGCGGGATATGCCCCTTTAAATAAACAACCCCAAAAAAACCATAATTCAACCTGTATCCGTACGCTTTCTCCGCACCACAATCCTGCTCCCCTCCACCTTTACAACGTACACTTCAGTCCCTCTTTCGATCATCTCGCCGGTGGTAACCACACTGTACTTTCTGTCTCCGAATACGGCCATTCCCGACGGTCTGAGCGTTGTGACCGCCGTTCCTTCTTCGCCCATGAGCCCGGTATACAGCTCTCCGGTGTACGACGAGAACCCCGCCTCCCTCTTCTGTGAAGTCCATAAAATCAGCCTCTTGCCAACAAAGGTTTTCGGAAAAACCTTCAGGCCGATAATAATCATCGCAGGCGCTCCTATCAAGGCGCCGACAAGAAAGAAGGAGCCGATGAGTGTGCCGAAATTTCGATATCCGAAAACGGTCCCCACAATCATGCATATAATGCCGGCTGCGCCAATCATCCCTGCTGCCGGAACAAACAGCTCCAGAAAAAGTGCGACAAATCCTACAATAAAGAGCAGTACTGGAATCCACAGGTCCACTTCAGCACTTCCTTACGCGTATTCGATTTCCGCTTACCTCAACGACCTCAACCGGTGTTCCGGATTCCACGAACTCACCGTCGGTCTCAACGTATAGAATCTCCTCCCCGAACTCAGCCTTGCCTGAGGGGCGAAGTTTGGTCACCGCCACACCGCGTTTTCCGATGAGCGCGCTCTCCTCCTTTGTCTGCACGGTAAACCCCTCTTCCGCCTTCTGGGATGCGTCGAGTGTGAGCCTGCTGAACAGGCGAAGCCGAGGCAGCGAATAGGCAAGCACGCCGAATATAACAAACGACGATACCGTGCTCAGGCCGACAACGAGCAGGTTTCTGCGAAGCACTCCCTTTTGCCACTCGAAAGATGGCAATACGAAACCCTGCATTGACAAAACCAGTGAAGCGACAATGAGAATAATACCCGTTACACCTGCAACACCGAAACCGGGAATAATAAAGATCTCGAGAACCAGCAGAACAAGCCCCAGAACAAACAGTATCAGTTCGACAGAGCCGACAGTGCCGAGCAGGGCATATCCCGCAAACACCATGGCAAAACAGATAATCGCTATTGTACCTGGAACACCAAACCCGGGGCTCGTAATTTCGATGAAAAGGGCGACGAGGCCTGCGATAATGAGTAGGCTCGTAAACGCCGAGCTTGTAATAAACTCCACCGCCCTGTCCGCGGGTGTCGGTGTGAGGTCCGTTATCCGGGGGTTTATTATTCCGAGGTCATTAAAAATCGCAGACTTATCACGAACGGTACCGGAAGAAACGCCGTATCGCTCCATCTCGCCTGCGGTTAGTGTGAGGAGCTTGCCGGCAGGAGAGATGATCTTTCCCTCCTCTATTATTTTTCCGCTTTTCTTTGCCTCCCGCTGCGCATCTTTGAGCTCTTCATCAGTCATAACGGTGAGCGTGCCGTTGACATACACCTCTTTGAGCACAATATCGGCATCGACCATGGCCCGTGCGATGTCGGCGGGATACCCGTTTTTCTCGGCCAGTGACGCAACCTGCCCCCTCAGGGCACTTACCACCTTTTCCGATGCAGCCTTCGTCCCTTCCGGGCCCATGATCACCGGCGCAGCAGCCCCGAGAGACGTCCCAGGCGACATGTAAATACGGCTGGAAGAAAAGGAAATAAGGGCACCGGCGGACCAGCTTACACCGGTGCCCTCCGGGCCTGATGTCACATACGCAACTGTTACTGCCGGCTCCGCAGATCCAATGAGCGTTGCGATCTGCAAAGCAGAATCCACCCTCCCGCCGAAAGTGTTAATATCAAAGAGTATCACATCCGCATTCTTTGTTTTTGCCTGTTCTATACTCCTCCGGATAAAAACAACGAGCGAGCGGTTAATCTCGCCTTTTATCGGAATAATAAAGATATTCTTCCCATCTTCCGGAGCGGAAAAGGCCAGGTGCGCCATCAAAAGAGATACCAGAATGATTAACAGGGGGATATGTGATTTTATTATTTTTACAATATTCGTCATTGACTTTTCTCAAGTGTCTTCCGGAAGAAATTCGAAACAGAAAACTTTTCAATCGTTATTACTTCTTTAACACAACATTAATAGTACTGTTCAATAAAGTCAACAATCAATAGAGTTACCAATTTCCGAATCAGCAGTTGAAAAATGGCCGCTCCTTATTATCCTGACACATGGAATAAACCCCATGGACAACATCTGAATAATCTGATAATAATAGTTTGGTTAAGAAGCGGTATCATCCTGTACCGGGGAGGGTGTAATGAAAAAATATATTTATGCCGTAATTTTACTTATTATCATTATCTTCACATTTGTTCCTGCAGCCCTTGCTGAGACGCAAGACAGCTCCGGAGAAATTTCCTATATCGAAGGTACCTGCCTTATACAGCAGACACCTGACAAAGAGTTCAGTAAAGCCCGGATCGGACAGGCGGTTTTTTCTTCAGGCAGCATAAAAACACTGCCTGAATCAAAAGCAGAAATCACCTTGCCGGACGGAAGCACGATTCTTGTTACAGAGGATTCTGAAATTACCGTACAACGGTCGAGCCTCGAACAGCACACCTATACCTCAATCGGTCTTTTGTTCGGCAGCATCAGGCTGTTTGTAAAAAAGCTACTTCCCGAGCGTCAGGAATTCCAGGTCAATACGGTAGCGGTCACTGCCGGTATCCGGGGAACGGAATTTACTGCAACCGTACGGGAGGATGCCGATGTTCTTCTGCAGGTTGATAAAGGAGTAATTGAAACTGAGGCGGGAACTTCGAAATTCACCATCACCTCCGGAAAAACGAGCTCCTTTTCCCTTTCGGGTGAACGAAAAGATTTCAAGGCTCCGGTCGATACAGTGCGCTGGAGACAGGCGGCTGTGGCCCGCATAAAGCAGAACCCCGAAGCTGTGCTCAAGCTGATGTTCGAAAGAGAGAAGATGATCATTGAGCGGCTTAAAAAGGATCAGACAAAGCTCGAGGAGTACAGGCGAAACTGGTACCGATTTCTCATGTGGGCGGACTACCTGGAAAAACACGGAAAATATGATGAGCTTTCCGGCCTCATCAAAAAGGAAAAAGTCTATACTCTGAAAGTGCTCGTCTATCTAATTGGAGTCAGAAGACGTCTTGCGATTATCCGCTCCGTGCTCGTGCTTACCGCTCATATCGAAAAATCACTCGAGCCTGAAAGAGCGAAAAAATTGCCTGTTCTTAAACGAATACGCGACGAATACATAAAAATCAACTTTATTATCCGGCGAATAGACGAGACCGAACAAAAATTGAAAAAGGTGCTGTTTGTACTGAACAGGAAGCAAAGACAGGTAGGTGCCAGGTAAAAACCCTGCGGTGCTGCCTAAACCTATCTTCGCCGCAGACGTATGAGGCCGAGGAACACCGCGGCAGTAAAAACTATGATACCGTATCCCGCTATTCCCACATCGGTTATCACAAAGATGCGAGTTGTCTGGTTCAGAGCGGGAAGGTTTATGAGAAACAGCAGCGGAAACCCTAAAAAGAGGGAAAAGCCGCTGCCGAGCACGAGATCGCTTGCAGCCGGTGTGCTGTAATCGGGGTCGATGACCCTGAGCAGGGCGAGGCCTGTACTCACGGTTCCGGTGAGCAGCCCGAATATGGAGATAATCCTCTCAAACAGGTAATCATCAAAGCTCTTTCGTGCCAGCGCAAAGACGAGCAGCATAATGATCGACCCGCCCGCAATACAAATAATCAGGATGGGAACTACATACCGTGCAACGACAACTATTTCAATCGCCATAATTGCAGATGTAACGAGGAAATCCACACTCGAAGCCGAGATAGCGGTAAGGGTGCGGTCGTCCAGCACATGGTGAACCTTGAACCGGTCGAGCAGCCTGCCGATAAGAAGCGCGAGCAGTGTTGCAAAAAAGGCGTGGTACGCCCAGAGTATTTTCCCAAACTGCACCGAAAACTCACCACCTGCCATATGAAGGAGAAATACAAGAAGCTTGATGAGGGCATAGTCTAAAAAATAGACACTCCCAACAACCGCGATATGAAAAGCGCCGGATGAAATGACATCCGGATGAGTCGTGCTCTGCGTTCCGGGCATTCCCGAGGAGCCTCTGCCGAAAAAACCTCGATTTCTCAGCGTATCGGTATCCACATTCCTGACAAGGCCCCTCCTGACTCCCCAGTTCAAAAGAGGGATGCCCACAAAACAGGCCCATAAAAACCCAATAGCGCCAAAAGTCAGCCCGACCGTGCCTCCGTCCGTAAATCCCAGCGCCTCCCACTGTTTTCCGAGTGCGTATGCCTGTCCCGATGACTGCCCGAACCCCATTTCAAAAAGCATCCCGAACGTGGGAAAGATATTCGGCATGACTGTATAGAGGAGAATAAGTGTTATAGTATAGCCGACAAATCCCTCGACCGCATACCCCAATGTAAGGTGGAATGCCGTTGCAAGTGAGTTCTTCTGTATATACCTCTCTCTCTTCTTCAATGCAATAGAGATGAAGGTTATGGCTAGCAGGTGATATACGATATTTCCAAGCACCTCACGTGACGGTGCAATAGCAGGCACGAGAAGTTCCACCAGATACATGAGCGCAAGCCCGATAAAACCGGCAGTGATGGCGTTCGGCACGAGAAATCTCTGCAGGAGTCTGCAGTTCGCCCTGAGCACGGTCGCTGCAAGCAGTGAAACGCTGACCAGAGCAAAATCGATAACGAGCGCCCACTGCATCATTTTGCAAGTCTCCGAATATCATGCAGATTCTGCACATCCATCTTCCTCAAACCGGATTCGATCTCCCGCACGATCCGAACAACAGCCCTGTTGACCGGAGTTGGGATGCCTGTCTTTTCCCCCGCCTTGACCAGCGCACCGTTAATAAAATCGATCTCCGTTTTCTTCCCTCTTTCGATTGAATGATGAATGTTCGACTTCAGATTTTTGTAGCGTATGCCTATCATTTTAAGAAGGAGGTAACGGATAAAAAGAGGAAGCCCGCTGTTGCCGAATTTTTCAGGATTGATACCCCCGGAAAGCTTCTCAATGCTGATTCCGAGTGCATCGGAGACAGCAGCGCCCTCATCAGCAATACGATAGAAGAGCTTCCTCGCGGAAGGTGTCTTCATTAGCTTGCCGGTAACGAGCCCTGAAGCGCCTCCGAGCCCTGTTACACCGCATACAATAATAAGTTTTGCCCAGAGCATTCCCTCTGTATTACCGGTGATGGCGACGTCAATATGTGGTTCAAGGCATTTTTTGATTACACCGAGGTCACGTGCATGGACGCCATTAAGCGGCCCGAACATGATGCCTCCCTTCGAGTTCACCTGATACCTTCCATACTTGAGCATTACCGAGTTGTAGCCGACAGCACCTGCCGCGATTCGAAGCTTCGGGTACTCCTTCGCAATGTCCAGAATTTCAAGCCCGTTCCCAACGGTCGCGATAGTACCGTTTTTACCCACAGATTCCTGCGCTTCAGTGAAAACCGACCGCAGGTCGCCGCTCTTGACCGCGATGAATATGATGTCAAACCCTTCGCCTGCCTCTTCAGGTGAAGCGTACGCTCTGACCGGCACATTGAAATCACCCATCGCTCCATGCACGACAAGCCCTCTTTCACCGATAATCTGGGCTGATTCTTTCCTTCCCGTGATGCAGACAGGGTCAAGACCGTTTCGTACCAGAGCAGCTGCAATAACGCCTCCGTTCCCGCCGCAACCGATTACCGCTGTTTTCATGGTAGATAAGCATATCAACAATTCTCATATTGTCAAGGAGTTAAAAAAGTCTACTATTTTTCCTTGACACAGGGTAAATGCAGCAGTTACCTTAATAAGCATCTTGTTTTGAGGGTGGCACAATGGATATTTTCGATAAATGTTATAAGGACGGTGGGTACCTCGGGATGTTCAGAATGATGAAGGACAAGTACTGGACGAGGCCGGTTCTCTCTGAGATACCGGGGACCGAGATGACATTCAACGGGAAGAAAATGATCATGTGGTCAATAAACAACTATCTCGGACTCGCTGGAAATCCTGATATTAAAAAGGTATCTTCCCAGGCAACTGACACGTACAGTGCATCAGCTCCTATGGGGTCGAGAATGCTTACGGGAAATACGGTTAAACACGAAGCCCTGGAAAAGCGCCTTGCCGATTTCGAGGAAAAAGAGGCGGCCATACTTTTTAATTACGGCTATCTCGGCGTGCTTGGAACGCTTTCAGCACTGGTGCATAGAAGCGATACCATTGTAATCGATAAACTTTCACATGCCTGTATGATTGACGGCACATTCCTTGCGGGCGGGAAGTACAGATTCTACAAACACAACGACATGAACGACCTCGAAAAACAGCTCAAAGCGGCGCATAAACATGGACGCGGCGGTGTGCTCCTGGTTTCCGAAGGTGTGTTCGGAATGCGCGGTGATTTAGCAAAACTCGATGACATCTGTAATCTTAAAGAAAAATACGATGCGCGGCTCTTCGTGGACGATGCACATGGCTGCGGCGTCATGGGCCCGACCGGTAGAGGTACTGCGGAACATTTTGGTGTGACCGAACGCGTCGATCTCTATTTCAGTACCTTCGCAAAGGCATTCGCAGCGATCGGCGGTTTTACCTCAGGCAAAGAGGATGTAATTCGGTACATCCGTTACAACGCTCGAACACAGATCTTCGCAAAAAGCCTTCCAATGATATACGTCGAGACAATCAATGCTACTCTCGATATTATAGAAGAGAATTCAAAACCCAGAGAGAGACTCTGGACGGTTGCAAAAAAGCTGCAGAAGGGGCTTCGGGAAATCGGATTCAGCCTGGGCGACACCCAGTCGCCGATAACACCCGTGTATGTGCCTGCAGAACCTGAGGTGGCAAAAAAAATCGTATACTTCATGCGAGACGAGCAGAAGGTTTTTGTATCCGGAGTTATGTATCCGGTTGTGCCGAAGGGTGTCATTCTGCTCCGTCTGATCCCGACTGCAGCTCACACGGACGAACAAATCCACAAAACGCTCGAGGCTTTCAAGAATATGCGGGACGCCTTCAAACTGCAGCTTGACCAGGCCAGGGTATAATCTTTCAACTGCATACGCAGGTTGACACTCACCTTTTCGTTCCCGTTTTTTCACGGGCAGACTGCAGAAGCGATTCCAGCACAGCAGTATTTTCCATCGCATCTTCTACAGGGTACAGGAGCCTGTCCCGCCCGGAAACAACATCGGCAAAGTGATCGAACTCCTTCACGTATTCGTCTTCAGGAGCAAAAGTAATTGTTCTTTCTCCTTCGCCCTTTATTACCGTGATATGGGTTTGCTTGCCGAAGGACACAAAAGCACGCGGTACTTCGATGAGCCCCCTGTCTCCGACAACCCTGTATTCAAACCTGTCCTGCTCCACCATGCTCGTGTGAAAGGTCGACATGATACCCGGGCTGAACTGCATAATTCCTGAAAACGACAGGTCCACGCCGCCCTCTGTGAAATCCGCAACACCCGATGCGTTAAAAGGCTCCCCGCCTGAAAGCATTCGTGACACGTTTACACAGTAGCACCCCACATCAAAGAGGCTCCCACCGCCAAGCGCTCTGTTTAATAGATAGCTCCCCTCATCTTCAAGCACGTAACTGAAACTCGATTCAATCGATCGTAATCGGCCGATTTCTCCCCCTTTTACCATCTCAAAAACAGTCCTATTCCGCGTATGATAGCGGTACATGAAGCCTTCCATGAGTACGAGACTGCGTACATTTGCTGTTTGGATCATGCGCCTAACCTCATCTACAGTCAATGCAAGCGGCTTCTCACAGAGAACGTGTTTTCCCATCTCGAGGGACGCAATAGCCCAATCGGAATGCAGACTGTTCGGAAGGGGAATATACACAGCGTCTATACTCTTATCAGAAAGCAACAGGGAATATGAACCGAAGCTCTTTTCAATACCTAATTTTCCCGCCCATACCTGCGCATTTTTTTCAGTACGTGAGGCTATCGCTTCGACACTCACCGTCCGTGACTTTTTGAGACACGGAATCACTCTCGAAACTGCAATATCAGCACAACCAAGCACACCAAGTCGGATTTTATGCACAGGACACCCCCTTTACGGTTCTTCCTTCTACGTTACTTCGAACAAGTTAATGTTTGGATACTCGGCCGCGAAGTGACTACGCCGCTTTTTTCTTTTTATTTGCCCGTCTATTTGTTACCTTACTCATTGTATTATTAAATGAAAATTTTTGATAGAGGGATTTGCAATGACGGATTTTAAGATTGCAGTTATCGGGGGTGGTAATATCGGTAGTGCAATTGTTAAGAGATTCAGTGAACGTATTTCAAAACCGGAAAATATACTTCTAATCGAAGTCGATCATCATAAGCGAAAAGAGATCGAAAACACATGCGGGGTTCATACAACAGACAAAATAGGCAGCCAGCTCAAAGGGTACGATGTTATCCTCACCGCAGTAAAACCGGGGACGGTACGGGAGGTTCTACAAATGCTCGCACGTCATATAAATGAGGACTGTCTCCTTATCTCGGTTGCTGCCGGAATCACCATCAATTTTATTGAAAATCATATAGGCTCAAGTATTTCTGTTGTGCGGACAATGCCAAACATCGCAGCCGGCACAGGTGAAGCTGCTGTTGCAATGTCCTACAATCAACATGTATCCGGACTTCAAAAGAGAAGGGCTCACACGGTGATGGAAAGCGTCGGCAGGGTCATCGAAGTGAAGGAAAACCAGCTCGACGCGGTTACAGGTCTCTCGGGAAGCGGACCTGCCTTTGTATTCTTGATGATCGAAGCCCTTGCAGACGGCGGCGTGCTTATGGGTCTTTCCCGGGAGCAGTCGATTTTTCTTTCCGTACAGACGGTGTTCGGCGCGGCAAAACTGCTTCAGAAATCGGGTGAGCACCCTGCAGTTCTCAGAGAAAAAGTTACAACACCAGGAGGTACTACAGCAGAAGGACTCCTCACTCTGGAGCAGGGCGGATTCAGGCTTTCCGTTATCAATGCTGTTAAAAATGCGACTGAAAAAGCAAGGCGGATTGGTGAAACTCTCAACTCCCATTAGCCAGGCATATTGGTTTCCCTAATACGATAACTATTTCGTAAAACGGCTGATCAGTTTCCTCAAATCTCTTTCGCCCTCAAGAATAGCCGTATACATCTCCCGTATGAGGTTAGCAGCAGGGTCCTCTATTTTACATATGCTCTGAAGCACGTGCCCGATGCCGAGCGGCATCTCCCTTTCATGAAAACGTTCGTCGCTCTCAAATAACCGGCCCTTCTCATCCTTCGCCTTAAAGAAAAGTGCAGATGCAGTGCCGAGGGCTATGTGCATCGGTTCTATGCCGTGTTTATCACAGAGCCTGATCGACCCGATGAGACGGTCGTCCGGTCCGAGCTTCCGGTATAAATCCCTACCGAGCCTGTATATGGTGTCACCGAGTGCCCTATTCTGAAAACGCATCAGAAGATCCTCGATATGCTCACCTACTGTACGTTCTGTAAAATCATCCGGATACTCCTCAATGAGCGCTTTCCCCGACTCCCACATTGCATTTCTTGTTACATTCCGAATTTCGTCATCTTCAGCCGCTTCCCACACATAGGAATAACGTTTGAACACAGAGGCCGTATACCCGCATACCGCATGCCCCATATTGTGAATAAACAGTTTCCTGTCCACGTACGCATGTATGTTCTTCTTCGGATCAAGTCCGGGTACTTTGGGTACCTGCCCCTTGAAAGCGTTCTTATCCAGGATCAGGGTGTTATAAGCCTCTGCAAAGACGAGCAAAGGATCGTGGACCCTATCTTTTTCACTCATTATGGGGACCATCTTCCCGATAGAGGTTTCCACAAGCCCAACCGTCCGATCGAACGGAAATCCAGCCGGGAGTGCTCCTATGAGCGACTTCTGAAAAAATGAAGCCGCATCGCGCATGTTCTCACATAGAATTATATCAAGAGGCCTTCCCGGAAAGCGGTTTTTTCTGCGTATCAGTCCTACCGCCAGCGGTTTTATTATGCTGTTGAGTGCCTTCTGACCTACAGCAGTAGCTACGATGTCGGCAGTGCAAACCTCTTCGGCTACCAAATCAATTTGAGAGCCCTCCACACCACGCACATTCCTCACCGAAATTTTCTGTTCTCGCCTGTCTTTTACCTGCACTGTATAGTATCTCTTCTGATTAAGCGCTCTGATTATTTTTTCATCGATATCGATGAAAACAACTTCCCAGCCGGCCCGGGAAAAGAGCTGGCCGATAAATGAGCGTCCGATATTCCCCGCCCCGAACTGTACTATCTTCTTCATGGCAGTAGAACCTTTCCTCATGCCGGGACTTTTCTTCGCCCCTTCCCGATGCCTCTGCTTGGAACCTTTATCCTGGTCCTGTATGAATTCCGATTACAACTGAATAAATTAAAACACACCGGTGCAGAGCACATCCCCTGCACCGGCATATAGTAAATAAGGAGGTCTTTCACACGTATACTCTTACAGCCGTGACTCCGATATTCATCCGCTATGAAAGCATTTTTCTGATATTCGAGGCGATTCGCTCCGGGCCCGGGAGATTTTCCTTCTCGAGAGGTGCTGCCATCGGAGGCGGTATTTCATAGGCTGAAATAAGTTTGATCGGACCCTTCAGGCTGTCGAAGGCCTCTTCCTGAACGGTACGAATAATATGCTCGCCGAAGCTCCCCTTTCCCGGCGCCTGCACAACCACAGCAGCATGTCCGGTTTTCTTCACCGAACGTATCAGGAGGTCCGTATCGAGCGGGACAAGAGTTCTCGGATCCACGATCTCGACACTGATGCCGTCCTCCTCTTCAAGCTGCCGGGCAGCCTGCATACACGCCTTGAGCTGATGGGAGTAGGAGATTATGGTAACATCGTTTCCCTCTTTCCGCACAACACCCTGGCCCAGTGGAATAGTATATTCCTCCTCGGGCACAACATCTTTTTCAGTATACAGGTGCTGATGCTCTATGAAGAACACGGGGTTATCCTCCCGAATCGAGGTTTTCAGCAGCCCCTTTACGTCGTATGCTGAAAAGGGAGCAACCACCTTCAACCCGGGAAACATGGTGGGAAACGCTTCCAGGCTCTGACTGTGCTGACCGGCGTAACCCTTACCGCCGCCTATCGTGGTGCGTATTACGAGCGGGATTTTTGCCTTCCCGCCGAACATATACTTTGTTTTTGCGATCTGATTACCAAGCTGATCTCCGGTCATCAGAATAAAGTCAATGTACATTATTTCCGCCACCGGCCTGAGCCCCGTCATTGCAGCGCCTAATGATGTTCCCACGATCGCAGCTTCCGATATGGGTGTATTGAACACACGCCTTCTTCCAAAAATGTCGAATAGCCCGACCGTTGCCTGAAAAGCCCCACCGTACTCAGCCACCTCTTCGCCGTAAAGCACGACCCGGTTGTCACGCTCCATCTCTTCCATCAGGGCCTCGATAACCGCATGTCTGTACAGAACCCTGCCCTGCGAATCTCTTCTGAACTTTTTGGGCTGCCTGTTGAAATGAACAGTTTTATACCGGTCACCGATATCGTCACTTGTTGTGCTGGAAAACAATCCCTCCATGATGGTTTTCGGATCAGGGTCCGTTGCATGAGCCGCCCTGTTCGTCACCTCATCCATGAGACCGTATACGCCTTCTCGCATACCGCTGATTTCCTGTTCAGTCATCACACTGTTTGCAATGAGTTCCCTGGAAAACAGATCGATTGGGTCAAGTTTCAGCCAGGCATCTTCCTCCTCCTTCGTCCTGTAGGTGACTCTCTTGTCACTGAGCGAGTGTCCCTTGTACCGGTATGTCTTGAACTCAACCAGGGCAGGTCCGTCCCCGCTCCTCACTGTTTCAACCGCCTTTCTAACAGCCGACCGTACTGCGAGCACATGCATGCCGCTTTCGACACATGCGTGCATATTTTTCGCATTGAGCCCGGTGCCGCGCTGCGCAAGATGTTTTATCGCTGTCACCTCTCCCACCTGCTGGCCCGACATACCATACTGGTTGTTTTCAAATACATATATCACCGGAAATCCTTTTCCGAACTGCGGCATCGATGCAAAGTTCATCGATTCGAGACAGATCCCGTTATTTACAGCACCGTCACCAACCATGCATACCGTAACCCTGCCGTTCTCAAGCAACAGTGAGCTGAGCCCGGCTCCTGTTGCAATTGCCATACTTCCGCCGACAATTGCATTCGCGCCCAGGTGGCCTGCATGAAAATCGGCAATGTGCATACTTCCGCCTCTTCCCCTGCAGTATCCCTCCTCCTTGCCGAGCAGCTCAGCCATCGTCTTGAATATGTGGTGCTCGACCGCTTTATTTCGCAATTCTTCATCTGATTCTCCGCTTTCCTGCATTCCCAAAAAAAAGAGGAGCCGTTCTCTGTTCATCGAATAGATACTGTACAACCCCTTGCCGATGGAATGACCGTGGCCCCGGTGCGTTGAGGTGATATAATCGTTCGGTTTGAGCACAGACATCGTCCCGGCAGCCACGCCTTCCTGTCCTATAGAGAGATGTGTTGCGCCGATAAACGTGAATCCCTCATATGGTACAACCTTTCCGCTCTTCAGCTTGATAATCATCTCCTCAAATGCCCTGATAAATAACATTGTTTTAAACAATCGGACCGCTTCCTTCGACGTAATATCCTTGTTCAAATGGTCCGCAAGTGATCCCGAGTCCTGAAACAGCGGTATATCCGGAAAACTAATGTTACCTTTTTGAAAATCAGGGAGTATATCGATCTCTCTCATGAATAATCCTTTCCGACGTTTGTAATTTCTTTTTTTATACCGTTCTTAACATCCTGTAATAAAAGTTATGTTACATAATATGATGTTTTGTTACATTTGTCAATAAAATAGTGTAATTATCCTTGACATTTTGTTATTTTTTAGTAAGCTTACCATGCAGAATGTTATTCTGACATTTCACGTCCGAATAATGCCGCTCACCGTCGGTAATACAGCAGGGTATAGTATGATCGCTGAACAGAGAAGACAGGAAATTCTCAGGTTTATTGAAGAAAATGGATCGATTAAGATATCCAACCTGGGTAAGAAGTTCAACGTTACAGATATGACGGTTCGAAGGGATATCGATTCTTTGTCAGAGCGAGGTCTTATAAAACGGGTGCATGGAGGGGCGGTCTCGGGTAATGATAACCTGGACCTCGCCACGACCTTCCTGAAGAGGAACAGGGAGTTCACGCTTGAAAAGGACAGAATCGGATTAAAAGCGCAGGATTATGTTGAAAACAACCAGACAATTATCATCGACGGCGGGACGACGAATGAAACATTCGCGAGGAACCTGAACCCCGGGCTGCATCTTAAAATAATAACCCATGCGCTTAACATCGCCTGGCAGCTTTCAATACATGAAAATTACGACCTTTTCGTTCCCGGTGGAATTCTGAACCGCCTGACCATGACATTCTCCGGCCGCGAGGTGGAAAGAATATATGAAGAACTGAACGCGGATGTCCTTTTTGCGTCGGCATCCGGCATATCCCTCCAAAAAGGGCTCACCGACCCGACCTGGCTGGACACGTCGATAAAAAAGACGATGATCGGGGCAAGCCGTCAGGTAATTCTGCTTATCGATTCTCACAAATTCGAGCTTGTATCTTCACGCACATTCGCTTCCGTAAACGACATTAATATAATCATTACCGATCATAATCTGGATCCAGAAGTACATGAGAAGTATATCGATGCTGGAATAAACCTGGTTCTCGCATAATGCTGCTCACTGTCGGTAGTATACTTTCCAGCCATGTATAGCCCTGAACTCTTCACGAGACAGGTGCTTATATATTCGATACTCAAGAGATGTAATCGTGTTTTCTTCATCTCTGACAGGTGCCATTTTGTATACAGGGACTTCAAACGACTGGATTACAAAACCGTCCCGATCGATCAGGCTTATATGAATTTTTGAGTTTCTGTTCCGCCGGGCCTTTTTCAGCATACTCGAAAGCGGTTTTACCTTTAAATGAAGGAACACACGGCCATCTCTCCATTTAATACCGGCTTCTGCCGCAGCTCCATCATCGCGGTAGACATTCTGGGACGGCAGGGCGGGACCTCGTAATTCCGAGCCATTCTCAACACGTTTGAACGTACCGTCGCTGTACAAAATGACCACATCACCAAGCCAGCGGTCGATCAAGAGAACAGAATCGTTAAAAACAGCTGTCTTGTATCGGAACATAAAGCCTGAAAGCCCAAGGCCCAGTATAAGAAGAACAATGACCGCCAGAATCAGCAGCCTTCCCCTGGATGGACCGGACTTCGAGCCGCCTTCACTCTCATCAATATCCATACTCATAATTCTCCTCTCTCAACATTGAATCATAGCGCCGTTTCGATGCGCAATAATCCTTTGGGCATTATGTCAAATATATCGGCATTTCCAGCAAAATCCTGAGCGTCGGCCATTCTATCAATTTGAAACGATAAACACGCACTTTTTTTAGTTTACTTTTAGGGCTCTCTTTATTACCTTAATTATGCGTAAAATCTTATAAATCTAGTGTTTAAATACAATTTAGACAGGGGTGCAATCAGATGGAAACAAGGAGTGCACCGAGAATAGTTGTTTTTTCGACACCAAGCTGCGGGTGGTGCAGAAAAGTAAAGTCCTATTTACGAGAGAAGGGATTCAAGTTCAGGGATGTGGATATTTCAAGAGATCAGAAGGCTGCAATGGATGTTCAACGACGGACCGGATCAACTTCTGTCCCCGTTGTTCTTATAAATAATAGACCAATCATCGGATTCAACAAAGCCGAGATCGATAAGCTGCTGAGAAGTTACAACTGATATGAGCCAGAAATCATGAATAGCATATAATTTATATAAATAGATAGGAGGCACTGCATGAAATTAAAGGTCATCGATGATAAGGTTCTGGTACAGCCAGACGGGACTGAAGATGAAAAGACTCCCGGAGGAATTATTATTCCCGATACGGCCAAGGAGAAGCCACAGAAGGGTACTGTCGTTGCGATTGGAACAGATGAAGAGCTGAAGGACCTCATAAAAGAAGGTGACAAAATCGTCTTCGGAAAGTATACTGGAGATGAAATTGAATTCGATGGAAAAAAATACCTTGTCGTTCAGAGAAGTGACATCCTCGCAATTATTGCGTGATGCAACAACAGGGGCGGCTTTTAGAAGCTGCCCCTGCAGTTAGGAGCCCTTGTGGTTGATGAACAAACAGTTGCCGAATTCTTCAAGGCCATTGCTCATCCGACGCGTATAAACATCCTGAAAACGATTCAAAACAACAACTTCTGTGTAAACGACATCAGCGGGTTCCTGCAGCTCAACCAGCCGAATACCTCTCAGCACCTCTCGATTTTGAAGGAAAAGAAGATACTGCAGAAAACGAAGAATGGAAACGAAGTTTGCTATAAAATACGTGACACAGCAGTCATGGACCTGTTAAAACAGGCTGAGAATATAATCTTTCGTCTCAATAAAGAGTCCTGAAAAAGTCTTCGAGAAGCCGCTGTGACCACTTACCATCAACGAGCAACTTTATCTGATGTTATGTAAGGTTTCCCCACTGAACACCGGAATTATTTCGTTTTGAGGGTGAAAACGCCGTCCCAATCGGCACCGGGCGGATTTTTCTTGAAGTGCATACATCTCTTCAGGTACATGCTGCTTACTTCATCTTCATTTAAAACTAGCGCCTGCTTGAATTCGCTGATCGCCTTTTCCCAATTCTGGCTCTTATAGACCTTCAAACCTTCATTGAAATGCAAGAGAAATTCCTCTGAATACACAATAACCTCTTTTTCACCCACGAGCTCATATATGGCCACCGGTTTAGTCTTGCCCTTGACACGAACAGAATCAAGCTCCCGAGTTACAAGCCGATCGCCTAATTCATTCTTTGTAAACTCACTGACAATGATATGATGCGCTGTCTTGTACACCTTGTTTATTCCCTCGAGACGCGCTCCGAGGTTGACGTTGTCTCCTATTACGGTATAATCGAATATCTGTTTCGAGCCGAGGTTTCCCACAATCATATCACCGGTGTTGACGCCGATACCGATATCAAAGCCGTCCCTTCCCTCTTTCTCCCATTTCTCCTTCAACCGGTCGAGCGAGCGTATCATCTCCAGTGCGGTAAAACATGCCTTTTCCGCATGATCATCGATATGCGCCGGCGCGCCGAACACGGCCATAATTTCATCACCTACGAATTTATCGAGCATCCCTCCGTATTTCAGGATAATATCGACCATCTCTGTAAGGTATTCACCGAGAATAGCCACAACCTCTTCAGGGGTATATTTTTCCGAATAGGTGGTAAACGACCTGATATCAGAAAAGAGCACCGACAGATGTTTTCTTTCCCCGCCGAAGGTAAGCCCGTCCGCATCCTTCAGTACAGAATCCACGACATTTTCCGCAAGGTAGTGTTTGAACACCGAACGGATATGAAGTTTCTCCTTAGACTCGGAGAAGTACTGGTACGCATTACAGCCTATAAAGGCGAGGCCGATACCGGAAATAGGTGTTATAAAGTTCATGATAACATTGAAACCGGTAAACAGAAGAATGTTCGCGCCAAAGTACACTGCACCGATCATGATTGATGCTGCAATCCCTATAAGGGGTTTTGACCTCTTAATGAGAAACGCAATTGTCAGCGTAAAGATGAAGGTAATGGCATACGCGATAATATCATTAACCCGAGAGTAGTAGCTCTGATCCAGAACAGTCTGAATAAAATTGGCATGAATCTCGACACCCGGCATAAGCGTCTCATTGCCAAGGACATAGAACGGTGTCGAGAAGAGGTCGTGAAGCTCGGATACCGTTGCACCGACAAGAACGATCTTGTCCTTGAACACATTCCGGTCCATAAGGAGCTTCAATCCCTCGTCATCGACAACCTGCTCATATGAGATGGTCTTGAAGGAATAGGCCGGGCCGTAGTAGTTGATGAATGTCGACGGCAGGTTGTCATATTTCTTTATGAAATAGGTTCCACCGAGCATAAAATCACCCTTCGGTGTTTCTGTAAACCAGTTTTTGTAATCCCCCTTCAATCCGAGATAGTTGATAAGCGTGCTCAGCCCAAGCGAGAAGAAACGCTTGTTGTTGTAATCTCTGAACAGGATGTAGCGCCGCACGAAGCCGTCGGTATCGAACTTGGTATCGGCAATACCAAATGGAGCGACCTCTCTGAGCTTTTTGATCGGAGGGAGAAGGCTTATCATCGAGTAGCCTTCGCGTTCCTCGACGATCATCTTACCCGCAAGTACAACATCGTCCTTCCGGGAGAGAACCTCGGCGAAAATATCGTCCTGTTCCGGGTTGATGGTACTCTCCTCGGTAAATCCCACATCAAAGAGAATCGTCTTTGCCCCGGCTTTTCTCAGGTTCTCAACAAGTTTCGCATGGTAGGTTCTCGGCCACGGATACTTGTAGGGTATTGATGCAAACGACTGGTCATCGATCGCCACAATAACAACTTTTGAACCTTCGAGCCCCGTATCGTTGACGCCCCGGACGGAGAATCTGAAATCTTCCATTCTATGTTCTATATTCTCGAAGAAGAGCAGATTCGAGAGAAAAACCATGACCAGGGCCGATAGAAAGCCGATGACCAGAATGATTACGAGTCTTTTGTTCTCCTTGGACATTTAAAACTCCTTTGTTGCAAAAACAGATACAAACAGGTCACTGGTGTCCGGAGTCGTGATGTAGTTCAGGCTGCCGTCAACCGATATCTTATACGGAGCATCGTACTTTGTACCGACCGTGAAATCCAACCGGCTCGGACCCGTTTCATAGATGATATCGGTGTACGGGTAGAGGGATTGGTCCTTGAGAAATTTATATCCGACTCCGCCCTCGAGGTACAGCGAAGTATCGATGTCGCCGAAGTCCAATCCGGTAACGACCGTTGTGTCGAGCGGTAAATCGTTGAAATAGCTGTCCGCACCGACACGGGTCGAATAGGTGTTGCTGTCGTTTGCAGTCGTAAGGTTGTCGGAAAAAAGTCCGATCGTGCCGTTAAAGTACAGATCGGAGTTCGTAACCCAGACATCCATATTGTACGTTGTTCCCCCGTTTATAGTGGTGCTTGCCGAATCGATGCCTCCGGTGGTTGGATCATCACCCCCGTTGGAAGCGGTTGCGATATCGACACCGCCGTTTATACTGAGAAAGTCGCTCGGATATACGTACGCACTTGCGGAGTACCCGGCGTTCGTTGTCGTTGATTCGTATGTATCCTGCAGGTTGTTCTTATAGTTCAGAAACGCAGCGTTGAGAAACAGCTTTCTGTTGAGAAGCCAGAGACTGTCCCAGATGCGAAATCCCGCTCTGTCGTTGATAACGGAGGTATTGCCGAGTGAGTAATAGCTCGGCCCCACATAGCTGTATTCGGCATTGAAGGTATTGTCATAGAAGGGCCCCACCCTGATGCCGGCTTTGGCGGCAAGAGAGGTAAAACCAGGCAGAATCGGAACGATGTGCTCATTGATAATGAAGAGCCATTCGAAGTTCTTGGGGTCAAGCGGCAGGTCAACATCAGAGTCCGGCGCGAGCCCTGCGCCGGAGGTTATATCCTCATTGAGGAGGCTTTCATTCGCCTCACCGGTGAAATGAATTTTCCCCTGGAGCAGAGACAGCTTTACATCCGTTCCCACAACCAGGTTGTCCTTTGGAGTCGGGCTGTCGGTAGCGGTTGCAATTTCCGCACTGAGGGAGTCCTTGTCATCTCTCACCTTGAGGACCGCAAGCCCCCACTGGAATTTCCGCTCATTTCCAAGTTTCAGTTTTCCGCCGATTACATTCTGTTTGTACGTCGCCGGGTCGTTTACATCGCGGAGACTCCGCCCGTACACGAACTCGAGGCCGAAAAACCCAATCTGCGGAAGGGCATGCAGTCCGAATACCTCCTGCCCATCGATCGAGTAGTCGGTAAAATTCGGCGTTGTATCACCGAGCACGAGGCCTCCCCATGGAGAAAAAAGGTCAAGCCTTGCCGACGAAACGGGCTGTTTGTCGGAGGACTGCTCGTTCGTCGCTTCAACCGAGAGCGTGTAATCGATGGTCTCCGTCAGACCACCGAACATGTCGAGCTCGACTCTCCCGATGGTACTCTGCTCCGCCTCCTTGTCGTACTCGCCTCCCATGCCGACCGTCCCGTTGTAGGTGAACTTCCTCTCCTTTTTCGGTTCCTGAGCAATATTGAAGTAGCTTTCGATTTCAGAAAGATTTCCCTCCCGGTCCTTGACGGAAAAGGAAAAAACATGTCTGCCCGTACTTGTTGCATCAGTAAATGTATAGGTAACGAGGAATACCGATTTATTCGCTTTTCTCGTTACATCCACATTGTCCATCATTAGTTCCATCGAGTTGATATCGACATCAGCGTCAGCATCGTAGATTGACAGGGCAATGACGGCACCTGCGCCGTAGGTGATATCCTCTCCTTTCTTGGGGCTCAGTATTTCTATGCTCGGCGCAGTTCCCGCAACGAGCAGACTCCCTGTGAGTAACACACTGATGAATACGGTAACGAATAATAAACCTTTTCTAACGTTATGCATTGCATTCCTCCTCGCTTTGCGTTTGCCCGGTAGTACCGGCCCGGTAACACCGGATAGAGTAATTACATGCTGAAAAGACGACTTTTTTTGTCAGCCCACAGATAAATATGCGGGAACATGAAACCGGATCCTGACAGCGCCACTCTCTCTGTCAGGTTCCATCTGACTTAATATTTCTTCGTTGCTTTCCTCTTTTTTTCCCTGATCAACTGGCAAGCAGACCGGCATCCTTTCGTCACTTTAAAAGTGGTTTTTTCACTTTTTCCTTACACCCGCAAATACAGGCTGCACTATTTCTCAATGTTCGAAATCAATATGAAGTTCTTTCTGCTGCTTCGAGCCCTCGCTCTGCTGGTTGAGGTATATGATTATCTCATGTTTGCCGGGCTCGACAGGTATCTGATCGTCCTGTATCACTCCCTTTTCAATGCCCCCGCTCGTTGCCTTTGCGTATTCGCCGGCTGCAACATCAACCGTGTACCCTCCGGCAACAGCCATTTCCACGATATCCTCGAGAACCCAGAGAAGCGTTTCTGCGTCACCCTCTTCAAGAACAAACTTGGTTCCTTTTACCGATGCAACCGATGTGGGTGTGCTCACCTGAAAATCCGTGCCGCGTTTCTTCGTGACCTTCGCCCATATCTTTCCGGTTTCAAGACGCAACCTTTTACTCAGTTTATTTTTCTTCCTGGATGCATTCAGTGTCAGCTGGGCGTTCTCTCCAAGCTTCACCCTGCTCCCGTCATCCTGGAAAATGACACTCGCAAAGCTTTCGGCCTCCGTCTTGATGGTATCCCCTCCCTCGAGGAGCATACCGAGCTTCGCAGCAACGTCTGTACCGGGGTTGGCCTTAATTATCTTTACATTCCCTCCGACCTCTCCGAGAAAGGCTATTGTATCCTGCGCAAATAGGGCTGCAGGTAAAAACAGTATCACTATAACGACAGCACACAGAAAGGCGATCTTTTTTTCTTTCAGAGTCATTTATTTCCTCCAGATTATAGATAGTATTTTAGGGCTCGTGCATCATCGGCGGAGGAGACGAGCATGCTCGCCAACCCACAACCGTTGTTGCAATCAGCGGGCCCTTTCAGCCGTCGGCTGAACAGCGAAATTACCGCATCCCGCATTCGAAATCACTTGAGATAGATGTTATTGACATCAAGTTTTTTCTGCTCGATCAGATGAAGAATGGTCATAACCTCTTCTCTCGAGATAAATCCGTCATCAAGAACAATCCTGGTAATATCGTAATTTCTCAAATTCCGTGCCCATTTCTTACCGAAAAGTTCGGTTAAAACTCTGGTCAGCTCTTTTATAATCTCCTGTTTATCCGGCTCGGTCAGTACGAGCCCTATGCCGGCGGTCCCTTCCTGTGAGTACACGAACTCATTCAGCGTTCCTTTGACGAGCTCATCACCGTGCGAAGTGCTGATATATCCCCAGAGCTGCCAGTAGTAGGTCTCTCCCTCTTCCAGCAGTCCGGCAATATCCGATCCATCCACGCCCTGGGCCCTCCCGAGCTTTGTTTTCGGAACGATGGAGCCTGCAATGAGCTCTTTATTTCCGTTCGGGTCTTCAAAGAGATGAAGCTCGATATTCTTGAAATTGGAGATCCACCGGAAATCAAGCCCCGATTTAGAAACAGCGATGTTCAGCGGATACAGCGGCTGCTGGTACGGCGGATTGATGGTGATATAAATTGTTTTCGTCGCTACAGGCGTTGAATTGCCGCTCTGATAGAGTGTCAGGGTGATTGAGAAGGTACTCTGCGGCAGTGATCCCGTAGCCAAAACCTTGTCCTCCAATCCCTTTGACCCTGCGCCGCCGGAGATTGTAAATGACCCCCCAAGGTTTGATGCGTCAGTCATATCGATATTGGAGAATTTATTTTTGGAATAACCCGTGTTATAGGGCAACGCATTCGTGTTTCCGGAGATGAGCGTTTGCCCTGTATTTTCATCCTTAACAATAATACTCACGTAGTATTCATCGGTCACCGTTTTATCGATATTGAAGGTCACCTCGAATACCTTGTTCTTCGCAGACCCACTCAGGCCCATGTCGGCAACAAAGAATCTGTTGTACTGCGCGTTTGCAAATACTGTTACCGTCATACCCGGGGCTGCAAATACCGAAACAGCGGCGGCGAGCAGTATCACTGAAACCGTAATCGTTATGAATAGTATCTTCGATAATTTCATAAAATACCTCCTCTGTATGCATACTTACACTAAGTGTATCCCACTTTCGAAAAATATCAAAAAAAACATTTGCCTATCCGCGAACTCTATTACTGTGTTAAAGACTATAGCATATCCAGCAAAAAAGATAAGAAAAAAATGAAAAAAAATTTCTTACCATACAAATACATCAAATACCAGTTGCAAACAATCCAATGTCAGTGCAATCACGGCATCAAACCGCGGAAGCACCGCATTTTTAGAACAGCTGACGCCAGGAAGTAAAAACGCCGATTAACACGGCATTACTGCAGGTCGCTGCCCCTGAGATACGCGCGTATTTCCTCTTCAGTCGGATTCGCCGGATCGGGTTTCAAACCGGGGATGAACCTGGTCGCCTCGTACAGCGCATATGCTGCATGGTCATGAATACCCACTACGTGATGGATATAGGGACCGTAGATGAACTTCTCTTCCCACAAAGGCCAATCAGGAACCTCGATCCACAGAAACGTACCGAGTGTAAATGGCCCTGCCGTACCCTTTGCATGACCAATGAACAGCGAGTACTCGCCACCCATGCCGTCGAATCGTGCGACCGTTATATTGCCGCCCCTGATCTCCCAGTTTCCCGTGCCCGGGCTTCGTGATGGAAGGATAAAATGCTGACCGACAAAGGCCTTTTCTTTATCCCTGGCCAGCTCCAGGGGAAAGGGGCCACAGTGCCAGAGTAGCTCGCTGTTTTCATTTTCCGGATGCCGGATGGTCAGATCACAGAAGAAGGTCGGATCAGTGCCCTGACTCGCATTCTGCAGCAGAATCGAAGTCAGCGCTCCGTGTATATCCGTTTCACAGGCAACCGGGATACCCATAGAAGTAAGCTCCGAGTCGACGAAGCAGGGTACGATACCGAGCGCAAGCTGCAGTGCATCCCAGCACTGGATAGCAATTGCAGAGAGGTTTGCATCTGCAACCCAGTCGAGGAGTGTAAGTTTGAGACCCGCGATCTTTCTGATTGCGTCCTCATCCATATCCTTGAAGCTCGTCCGTTTTTTAAAATCTTCAACCTCGTCTCCGATTCTCTTATCCGATTTCACCTTGTCGAGCACCCTCTTTTCTATATCGACCAGGGTGATAGGCACCGCTTCAATACCCCAGCGTTCGAGAAGCTCTCCCTCGTTCACCATGACGGTGAAAAAATCTTCCGGCCGTGTCGATATCTGGCCGATCCTCGCCTTCAGAAATCCGTTTGCCGCTCTTGCAGCCGCGAGAAAGGTTTTGAAACCCCGCTCGAATACAGGTGCATCCACCCTGGAATTGACGATGTACGAAAAGGGAACACCGTAGCGTCTCAGAATTTTACTCGTTGCGAACAACCCGCACTGGGTGTCTCTCAGTCTCGAACCGTCTTTCAGCGGCGCTTCATCACGCGGACCCCAGAGCAGAAGCGGTTTGCCGACCGCTTTTGCACATTTTGCAACGGCATCTTCGGTTCCAAAGTTTACGTGAGGAGCGAAAACCGCATCGACATTTGCATCTCTGAAAATTTTTGCCGCCTTTTCGGCTTCGAGTCGGTTGAACAAAAGACCCTCCTTGTTGAGAGAATCCAGGTTAACGAATTCAACGCCCCATGACTTCAGTTTTTTCTCTATCAGTCCTTTATATTTCAAAGAATCCTCTACTGAAAAGACATTTCTTCTAGTCGGAGCGAGCCCGAGTTTCACTTTCTTTTTTTCCATTTTTGGCCTCCATATTGCCTGGTTTCATTATTTGACATCCATATTAGAGTGTATTTGAATTTTCGTCAACGGATTTTAATTATCGGTACGAAATATTCCGAATATAGTATGTAAGGTTCATTAATTGTCGAAAACAGAAACTCAATTCAATTCCGTTGGCTCCGTTCGGATGTAGTGGTTTGGTTTCGTGCTATACGGTCTTTCTATGATATACTATTTTGGTATATTAAATTGCAATACAGCCTTTTCCAGGGATCAGTCATGAATGAAACAATATTTATAGCCGAGGACAGTCTCGAGACCCTCGAGCTCTTGAGACTCGAAAAACAGGGGTACATGGCGATTCTTGCAGGCGATGGCGAAAAAGGCCTCTCCTATGCGAGGCGATTCTCCCCTGACCTCATTATTCTAGACCGGCCTCTCCCAAAGATGAATGGACTGCAGGTCTGTGAGACACTCAAGTCGGATACGGGCACAGAGGACATACCCATTATCTTTCTGAGCGTTCTGGATTCCGAGAAAGATATAGTAGAAGAACTTAAAAGCGGTGCCGATGATTATATAAGAAAACCGTTCAGTCCGGATGAGCTCATCGCGCGTATCGAGACAGTTTTACACAGATATAAACAAAAGACCGGTATATAATCGCGGCAATTGCAGAGTTAAAATAAATCGAGAGGTGAATACCGTGAGGAAAAGGAGCGTTTGCCTATCTGTAGCGTTACTCTGCATGACTTTTCTTGCCGGACATCACTTGTTCGCAGACACCCAGACCGAGAGGCTCATAGACAGGGGTATCATGTTCGAACGCGAGGACAGACTCGAGGAGGCTATCGAAGAATACAGAAAGGCTCTCACAAGAGACCCGAAAAACCTTACAATCAAAATACGGCTTGCCAAGGTTTTGAGCTGGGAAAACGAGTTTACAGAGGCGCTTCGCCTGCTGAATGAAGTACTCGAAGAAAAACCCTACCATCCGGAGGCCCTGTTCAGAAAGGCGCAGATACTGAGCTGGCAGGGAAACTACAAGGAATCGATCGCAACCTATCAGCTGTACCTTATTAAAGAGGGGGACGACCCCGATGCACTGCTTGGCATTGCACGGGTCAGTTTCTGGGCAGGAGAGAATGAAAAGGCGATCGAATACTTCGACAGGGCGCTTGCAGCAGGTGCACAGGAAGCGGAGGTTCGGATCGAGCTCGGCAAGGTGTACCTCGCAATGGATAAAAAGGAAAATGCCCACGAAGAGTTTAAACGGGTACTCGAAATCAACCCGGACAACAGCGAAGCAAAGCGGTTTTTAAAAGGGATCAAGATTCTTACAACATGGGAGATTGCGCCTCTCAATTTTCGATGGGATATTTACCCCGATTCGAGTATGAGCACAACCGTGTTCTCGGACATTACCTATCATTTCAAACGCTGGTGGGACTTCATTCTCGAGTACCAGAACCGGGACATAACCGGAGACCACGATTACACCCTCACGACCACAGCGGTATACCGCGGGATAAAAAATTTATATCTCAGCAGTGGGTTCGGTATCACACCGGATGCCCTCTTTTCACCGGATTACTCCGCACTGCTCGGCGTGCATTACTCAATTCCCCGTATAGTGACTGCCGGCATGGATTTCACCGCTGATTTTTATTCGAACGAAACACTTTTAACCTTTTCACCGGAGATTACCCGTGAGTTTTCCGATATAAGCTATATAACACTGGGGTACAACCGGTATATCTACACGTCCGGGTATTCAACCGGAAAGCTGGAGCTCACCCTCAATCTCGAATATTTCAATAAAAACGACTTCTTCATCACCGTCGCCTATGGTGGAGATGTGGAGGTGCGGGATAAATCGCGGCGGGTTTTCGATTTCTCTACCGGTATACATTATGCGATAACTGACGCCCTCGAAGTCCAATTGAGCTACGGGAGGATCGAAACCGAGTATGGAAAAACAAATGAAATATCCTATCGCACCGCGCTTAAATGGTAAACTCTTTACTCCAGACAGTCATTTTCAGGTCAACCGTCACCCTTATCATTCTCGTTTTTGTATATTTCTTTATATCAATAGTGTTTTTCCTGTTCAAGGGCCTTGTTCATAAAATCAGATCCAGAATGAAGTGGAGACATTTGAATAGTCTGTACGATGTTCTTTTCAATGGGCTGCCGCTGGATGCTCTTTTTGCAGGTACTGTACACCGATTCAGCCTGATTGAAGCTTTCACCGAAATACTCTCGCAGATAAATCTTTATTTTAAGATCAAGGGATTTTTTAAATTTTTCACGTTACAGTGTGAGTGGGGTGCATATGGAAAGAAGGGGCTATTAATCCTGAAAGGACTAGTCCTGACGGGATTATTAAACTTCTCATTCATCTGCTCTATCTAGTATTATGAGTTCAGGAAATCAAATGAATAGAAACGATTTCTGGCAGTTTGTAAGAAAAAGCATTATCGGCCAGGAGGCATCAGTTGAAACCCCGTTCGGAAACCGCCTGATTACCTATGCAGACTATACTGCGTCGGGCAGAGGCGTGTGCTTCATAGAAAATTACCTTTTTGAAATGCTGAAACTCTATGGAAACACGCATACCGAGGATGACATAACCGGAATGATTACCACACAGCGGCTTAATAAAGCAGAAAAAACTATCAAGCGTCTCGTAAATGCGGACAAACACTACAAGCTGGTTCAGGAAGGGTACGGCTCCACCGGCGCCATTCATCGGCTGCAGAAAATACTGGGTGTTTATATTCCTCCCCGTTTAAGAGAAAATATGAAAAATGCTGTTTTAAACTACTTTACCGGACAGAAACTATATGGACAATTCACCGACTATATCATGCGTATGCGGCCGGTGGTGTTTGTAGGTCCCTACGAGCATCATTCTAATGAGCTCACCTGGCGCGAGGGATTCTGCGAGGTTGTTGAGATCGACCTGGACAGACATGGCGTTATCGATCTGCAAGACCTGGAAAAAAAACTCTCCCTATCCGAATATGCAAAACGGGTTAAGATCGGCTCCTTTTCCGCATGCTCCAATGTAACCGGCATTACCTCTCCGGTGTACGAGATTGCGCGTATACTTCACAATCACGACGCCTATGCCTTTTTCGATTTCTCCGCCTCAGCACCATATGTGGACATTAATATCAGAAAGGACGAACATACATACTTCGACGCTGTCTTTTTTTCTCCGCACAAATTTTTAGGGGGTCCCGGCAGTTCAGGGATACTGATATTTCATGAAAAACTGTATAGAAGAGACATCCCGCCAACATGCAGCGGCGGTGGAACAGTCGACTATGTTGGATTTGACGGTCAGTTGTACATCGATGATATAGAGCTTCGGGAAAAACCGGGCACACCGGGGATACTTCAGCTCATGAAGGCCGCGCTTGCCATGGAGTTAAAGGAGAGGCTCGATGTTGAGGAAATCGAGAAGAGGGAGCGGCTGTACACAAAAAATGCCCTCAGCCGCATGTCAGAAATCGAAAACATCGAGATACTGGGAAACCCCGATGCATCAAAGCGGATCGGTATCATTTCATTCAACATATGTGACAAAAACCGGTACTTTCACCCAAAGTTCATCGTCAAACTTTTAAACGACCTTTTCGGTATTCAGACCAGAGCCGGATGTTCATGTGCCGGTCCCTACGGGCACAGACTGCTCCATATCGACAGGGCCAAATCCGAAAAATACAGAAAGCTTATTGAGGAAGGATTCTCCGGGCTCAAGCCCGGTTGGGCCCGCGTTAGTTTGCACTACATGATGACCGAACAGGAAGCTGACTTCATCCTCGATGCAATTTTTTTCGTGGCAAAATACGCCAGATACTTTCTACCGCTCTACTACTTCGACATACATACCGGTAGCTGGAAGTATCGCGGGTTTGATGAACAGACAGGCGATTTCGATATACTTTCTGCCAAAGGATTTTTTCGGCAGCTGGAAGAACCGACACCTGATCGTATAAAAATCTACGGAGAATATCTAAATTTTGCGCTTGAAAAAGCCCATTCTCTACAGAAGTCTTTCAACGAGAAAAAACTCAAAGAAACAGAGAACGATCTGATAATATTTATCTATTATGCCGCCGATTCAGGTACTTGACGGGTCCATGCGGCTGCAAGCGGGCTGAATAAATACAGTCAAGAGGGCATTACCCCCGCTTGTATGTCCCGGAACGCAGGTAATGCGACAGTGGAACTATGACATTGCAAGGAGTTTTTCATGAATGCCGGATCTTTACTCGTTATAGGGACCGCCCTAATATTCGGCGTTATCGGTGCGCGCATTTTCAAAGCAGTAAAAATACCACAGGTCGTCGGATACATCATAATAGGAATCGTTCTCGGAACATCAGGCGTGAATATCATAACCAAAGAGATGGTCCGCGCTTTTGTGCCGTTGAACTACCTGGCACTCGGGATAATCGGTTTTCTGGTCGGAGGCGAGCTGAAAAAGTCGGTATTCAAGAAATTCGGTAAGAGCATGATCATAATACTCGTGCTGGAAGGGATGTCTGCATTTCTTCTGGTGACGATTCTTACCGGTTTTTTTACAAAAAACTGGGGCCTCGCAATCGTGCTCGGCGCGCTCGCATCCGCAACTGCTCCAGCTGCAACCGTGGACGTGCTATGGGAGTATAAGGCAGCAGGTGCACTGACAACAATGGTATTCGCCATTGTCGCCCTTGATGACGGCCTCGCCCTTCTTTTATACGGCTTCGCAAATGCTATAGCGCGGATTCTGATTGCCCACAAAGAGTTCTCTATCATGAGCGCAGTCTTCAAGCCTCTCTATGAGATCGGTGGGTCGGCTGCCCTCGGTATTACGATTGCCTATATCTATCGGGTTCTTCTGGATCTTACAAGAAAGCATAAACATGAAAAAGACTTGATGCTCAGTTTCACCTTCGGTTCCATCATACTGATTATTGCAGTCTCTCTGCAATTCAAACTCGACCTGATCCTGGCGGAGATGTTTTTCGGTATTGCCTTTGTCAACATAGCGCCCCACTACTCCCAACGGGTGTTCGATTTATTGAAGGGGTTTTCTCCACCGATCTACATACTTTTCTTTGTCCTGGCAGGTGCCCGGCTGGAAGTGGCCTCGGTTACATTGACAACCGTTATCATTGCTGTTCTGTATATTACCGGAAGGACCTCGGGAAAGATAGCAGGGGCTGCGCTGGGAGCCTTCATATCGGGGTCATCGAAAAATGTGTCCCGATATCTCGGATTGTGCCTCTTTTCACAGGCGGGTGTTACCATCGGGCTTGCAATTTCATCGTACCAGACGTTTCCTCAGATTGGACTCTCTGTTATCAACGTTGTTACACTCACCACATTTCTCGTGCAGATTATCGGCCCTCCCTTTGTAAAGTTCGCCATTACAAAGGCGGATGAAACAGGAAAAAATATCACAGAAGACGAGATGCTGGAAAAATACAGGGTCGAGGAGGTAATGGATAAAAACCCGCCTGTTATACAAATCAGCAGCAGTTTAAACACGATAATCGAAAAAATTGCATCGGGCGGGAACGACGATATCCCTGTTGTTGATGAAGCAGGAGAGCTCGCAGGTGTGGTAAGCCTCTCGAAGATCAAGCCTCTTTTAAATATCGGTGCTCCCGGCAATGTCATACTAGCCGAAGACATCATGTCCCCGGTGATATACACGATTACCGGTTCAAAAACCCTCCATGAAGCGTACTCCATTTTTAAGAATTACAATGTTGCCTATCTGCCTGTTGTTTCTTCCGAAAATTCAAAGAAGCTTGACGGTTTTTTAACCATGGATCAGGTGAATGAAATTATCCGGAAAGAAACATTTAAACTGCGGGAAGTTCAGGGTTCGTCCTCCTGAAATCCCCGTACCGCGGCAGTTGAAACAGAGGCTCGAATGCAGAGATAGTCCATGGTAATACCGATTCCACTATGGAGTATGAACACCGTCCATATCGACCCGGCCATCAGCGCCATATAAGAAAAAAGTATTCCCGCCGCCAGAGAGCCGAGAACGACAGGCCTGGGATCACGAAAATGAGTTAATGTCGTAAAACCGGCGCTGACAAAAACTGCAGTCCAATCTCCTGTGTAGGCACGGAGACCGAAGAGCAGAAAGCCCCTGTAGAGATTCTCATACCCGAAAAAATAAAGCACATAACTTGCCGAACTCAGTGCAAAATGAAACCCTGAATCCCGTGCGCTTTTTACTTCGGGGTATTTTTTCATCAACTTCTTTTTTTTAGAGAAAAAGAGAAGCACAACAAAGGCTGCAGCAAGCACGGGAAGAATAAAAAACGGTGACAGTCTGCCGGTCGGACGTGAGAGCCCATAATTTGTGAGGCTATCATGGTAAATTCCTCTGATTATTAAAAACGGAAACCCGATAAAAATAACGAAAGCGCTTACTCGCTTGTAGTACACACTGAGATCCTCACCTTCTGTCTCCGTAATCCTTAAAAACCTCTTGACTCCCAGCCCCAGGCGCCGTGTGTAATAATTTTTTCCACCGTACACCGTATGAACGATATAAAGCACGAATGTGAACAGGATGATCGAAAACACACTAAAAAAACTATCTGATACTATCGGCTTCATCAGCTTACCCACGCCTTTTCAACAAGTTTTTCATTCCTGAGCAGGGAAAGGAGTTCCTCCCCAGGGTCGACAAGCAGGAATGAAGACGCCCTGATTGCCCGTTTCTTATACTCGAGCTCCCGGGTATGAATATAGACACTGCATTTCCCCTTGTTCTGTATCAAGAGGTCCCGCAGCCGCAAGAGCTTATCCTCACTAACCGGGTCATTCAAGAGAAGATGAAGGCCCGAGGCCGCTTCCTTCGCAAGCTCCTCAGGCATGCAGATGGTATCGGCAAGAACTTTCTCACCATCGAGTCTTCCGCTTACCACAACCACCCCTTTTTCTTCGAGATAGTCGCTGTACTTCTCGTATACACTGGGAAAAACCACCACCTCGACACTCCCTGTCAGATCTTCGAGAGTAACAAATGCCATTTTATGCCGATCCTTGGTGGTGATAACCTTTACTGAAGACGGGATGCCGAACAAACTCACCCGTGATTCAGGAGAGGCCGATTTTAAGCCTGCTGCGGATAACGCATGCACCCGGGCAATCATTTCATTATATTTTAAGATGGGATGGGCCTTGAAGAAGAAACCAAGCACCTCCCGCTCATTTTCGGAAACCTCAGCCTCTTTCCACTCTTCATGCTTCGCGGTCTGGTAGTATGTCTGGACGCCCTTGTCGCCGCTTATCTCTTCGAAAAGAGACGACTGCCCTTTCAATCTGTCCCCCTGCACTGATGCTCCGTATTCGAGGGAATTCTCAATATTCTCAAAAAGTGTGTGCCTGTTCTCGCCGAAACCATCCATTGCGCCGCTTTTGATGAGACTTTCTATAACACGGCGGTTAACCAGCCGAAGGTCTACCCTTGAGGTGAAGTCGAAGAGATTCGAATATTTTCCATTGTTTTCACGCTCCTGCACGATGATCCGGGCAGCATTTTCCCCAACATTTTTTATAGCGGCAAGAGCGTAATGAATAGAGTTATTATGAACCTCAAAAAGAACACCGCTATTATTCACATTGGGAGGCTTCAGGTCAATGCCCATTTCCCTGGCTTCACAGATATACTGGCATATCTTATCAGTGTCGTGAAGCTCACCTGATAACAGAGATGCGATGTAGAATACCGGAAAG
>Ga0307436_1000067_pt1 | contig 40072 bp, 32 predicted proteins | sample SalMarWE160440MG_FD_202513 | JGI IMG/M metagenome (GOLD analysis project Ga0307436, IMG submission 202513) | Salt marsh sediment microbial communities from the Plum Island Ecosystem LTER, Massachusetts, United States - WE1604-40 | ecosystem: Environmental > Aquatic > Marine > Intertidal zone >...
TTGCTAGAGCCCATCGGCGATATACCACCGGCGGAGAGGGAAATCGAGTATTATCGTCAGATGGAGGAGTCGACCGTTGCGGTCTGACTCAAATAAAACTGTCTCCGGAATACCCGGGGGGATTCATCCTGACGGAATAGTACAGGGTATAACACAAGGATTGGCGTGACGACATCGGCCGCCATCAGGTCCTTCCTCCTGCCAACAAACATTATCGATTATTGTTATAATTTGCATGGTACAATTGTTAATCTACAGGGCAGATAGTTAGAAAATGGAAGAAGATAATAGCATAGAAGATCAACCCTTAAGTGAGCTTGTTCAATTGCCTGAAGAAATTGCTTTAAATCACCCCGAACTCAAGAAGGTTGAGAATAATCTGACGCTCCTTAATATCCTCGTTAATCATTCAAACGATGCTATTTTTCTCGCAGATCCTGATACGGGACATTTTTTGTATGTGAACGATAAGGCATGCAATAGTCTTGGATACACACGAGAGGAACTCCTGAATATGGGCGTTCTTGACATAGAAGAGCATCTGCCCGAATTGCCGGCGTGGAAGCAGCATGTCGGCGAGATTCGTCGAAAAGGATATGCTTTTTTTGGAGGGAAACATAAGCGAAAAGATGGCACGACATTCCCTGTTGAAATGAACATAAAATTTGTATCTTTACCTAAGAAAAACTATATAGTAGCGGTTGCACGTGACATAAGTTGGCGTAAGCAGACAGAGTATGCACTCAAGGAGAGCGAAAGACAGCTTTCAGAGGCTCAAAGAGTGGCCAGGTTGGGCAGTTGGGAGTGGAATATCACGACTAACGAAGTAACATGGTCAGAAGAGGTATACCGGTTGTTCGGTATAAGTCCCGATGAATTCGGCGCAAGATATGAGGCGTTTTTGAAATTTGTGCATCCCGAGGACAGAGAAATGCTGGACCGAGCTGTAAAGAAATCTGTGGCTGAAAAGAAACCTTACGACATCGATGCCCGCATTGTACGGCCGGATGGGACGTTTTGGATAATGTTTGCCTGGGGAGAAGTCATCTATGACGAAGCGGATAATCCTGTTTTAATGAGGGGTGTTCTTCAGGATATTACTGAGCGCAAGCAGGCGGAAGCAGCTCTCCGGGAAAACGAAAAACTTCTCCGCACCATCATTGATGCGGAACCTGAATGCGTGAAACTCGTGTCCCGTGACGGATCTCTAATTACAATGAATCCCGCCGGGCTGGCGATGATCCAGGCGGATTCCTTGGATTTTATAAAAGGGCGACCTCTTCATTTGCTTGTCGCCCCTGAATACCGCAATGCATTCATGAAGCTCGTCGATGACGTCTTCGGCGGCAAGCCAGGGATTCTCGAGTTCAAAATGGTCGGCCTAAAGGGGAGACAGCTTTGGCTGGAAACACATGGGGTCCCGCTTCGCGATGACAAGGGAGAAGTAGTCTTTTTACTCGGCATAACCCGCGACATTACAGAACGCATGCGTGCAGTACAGGCACTGCAGGAAAGCGAGGAAAAATATCGCTCTTTGGTTGAATCTACGGATGACTCTATTTATGTGGTGGACAGGAATTACAGGTATCTCCATATGAATAAGAAACATATGGCAAGGATGGGCTTTCTGGGAGATGAATATATTGGCCGTACATACAGCGAGATTCACAGCGATGGCGAAACGCGTTCTTTTACTAAAGATGTCGATAAAGTATTTGAAATTGGTCAATCCATAGCTCGGGAATACAAAAGCAACAGGGACAACAGATATTTTGCTCAAACATTGAGTCCTGTAAAACGAGACTCAGGGCAAATAGTAGCTGTAACCATAATTTCGAAAGATATCACTGAACGCAGGAATATGGAGGAAAAACTGCGCAAGTTGTCATTTACAGATGAACTGACGGGCCTGTACAACAGGCGTGGATTCTTTGCTTTTTGTGACCAGGTATTAAAATTATGCAAACGGCAGAAAAAAGGGGCTTTCCTGCTTTATGCCGACCTCGACAATCTCAAGAGAATCAATGATATGTTCGGACATCCTGCAGGCGACAAAGTTCTGATCGAAACAGCCACTATTTTCAGAGAGACTTTCAGGGAGTCTGACATCATTGCCCGCTTCGGAGGAGATGAATTTGTTGTTATTCCAGTAGGAAGTACGACAAATGGCCTGGAACTGATCACTACACGGTTACGTCAGAACATAGAAGCCCACAATGCAAGGGAGGATTGTAAATACACGCTGTCAATAAGCTTTGGCACTTCTTATTATGATCCGCGATCCCCATACTCAATTGACGAATTAGTCGCCCAGGCGGAGACGGTTATGTATGTGCAAAAAAGAAATAAGAAATCTTAGTGTTACACAATAATTGTCTCACAAAAAAAAGAACGCCAAGGGGTCTTGACATGGGACAGCTTGGCGAGATGCAGTGAGCTGATGGTTACTCCTCCCAACCATGCGTACAGTTATGGTACTCAAGAGTGAGATGTACTGTGGGGAAGTGAACTAGGGCGTAATGACTGTTAACTGACTCACTCTATCCTAATAATTCGCGGCGGCACAATTTTAAAGCGTCTCTCACAGAAACTCCAGGACCCCATAATGGCTTTTAAATAAAATTTGCATGTCGTATACTGCTTGCTGGTACAATATTCCCGAAACTCAAAAACACTTGGGTAGACCTTCCTGTTGGCCCTGCACAAATAATTTTCTAACAGAAAAGTGCATCTCATAACTTCCTCTGCATGAGTCCTATCGACCACCAATGGATTTAGGTATTGCGGGGTGTCTCCCCTGCCGCTTCAGCAATATCATGAAAAAGAAATCAGTCGTTTGTCAACACGAGAAGCCGCCCAAAATCATCAGGTGAAGATCTTTACAGCACAGGGTCATAATGAGTGCCCTTCCGACCGGTCGCTGGAAGAGACGTCGGTCCGGAAAATCGCTTAACGACTCATTTTGAGCCTCCAAAGAACAAAGGGGTCGACCGGCATTTAATCTCCGGAAAGTGGCCCCCTGGAGTCTTTTCAACAGGCCCTCAACATACCATCGCGTGAGGCTCCATGTAGTTCAATATTCCCTGCGGGTCGCATTCGATGCAGATATCGATGCCCTGTATGATCTGTCTGTCTTCACATAGGGCATATGCCTGTTTGAGCGCGGGGTCTTTGATCCTGTTTATCATGAGGGCCTTCTGCCTCATATAGACCTTTCCGCAATTGAGGCATATCCAGATGAAATTATACTTAGCAGACTCGATGCAGGATTCACAGACATAGATGATGAGACCGGGAGACGCTTCAACATGCATTGAAGTAAATTCATGCCGACATACGATACACTGATCGATTCTGTTGAACAAGTCGAACATGCCACCCTCGCTTTCTTTTTGCATGCGCCGCTGGAAACTAAAGGGTCCGATAATGTCTTCGAGGGTCTCGGCAACCCCTTAATGACCTTTGTCGTTGACAATAGTTCCTCCTTCTCCCGAGAGCTCCCTCTGCTCTTTATCAGCTTGGAAGCAATTGTCGTGCCTTATTGATCCCGCTTCCTGAATTCCTCAACGGGCAGCGAGTTTGACGCAACTATCTGAGTTTATGGAATAAATAGAGTTGCACCTGAAATCGGTGCATTGGGGCCTCAAGATGACGACAGACGTGAATATGACAAAAAATGCAGGGTCCACGTCGCAAATGTCAAAAAAGCACCGCAAAGAATCGCCGGCGACTCACCTTCTTCTTTGCAATCCTGCGAAGGGATTTGCGGTGATGCGACGGCAGTCCCGGCAGCAATCATTTGGAATCGGCATGTTAGATCTGGCATGGATAGTGCGAGTCATATTGGCAGGAAAGGGAAGGAGGACAAGACGATGGGAGAGACGGGATTCCTGAAGAGACTGGCGTATATGCTTGCAGGGTGCGCAACGGTGCTTTTTGTAATATTTGGTATGTTTCCCGGTTCATATCTCGGCGGGGCCATCGGGCTCGATGCCGCCGGCATCCTCTTTGGACTGCCCGTCACCTCGGGTATGTTTTCGAGGTGGATCGTAGCCGCATCAATGGCGCTGGGCGTGATGGCGGCAGGTATCATGTTCATCACCGCAGCCGCGACTGCGGGCTGGCTTATCAGCGCAGCGCTTCATACCCTTACCGGACGCAGAAGGATCTTGCGGCAGCAGAACATAAACAGGAACAAGCTGGAAGAGGAGGAAAGTGTCATGACGGACTAAAGGAAAACGATGCTCATCCCGCTTCAATCCTCATTTGGCCTTCCGCTCAGCGGGGCTGGTTGCGTAAGCAGCACTCAAGCCCGCAAATTTCATATAATAAGTGCAGGAATAATGTCTGCCAACGATCCGGAGCAATTAATGGCGCACATGCCCCTGGGCACTGCAATTCCCTGCAGGACCTGGCGGCCGGGACCTCACACGGACTTCCTCGTGAGAGAGGATTCGGAGTTCATAGACGGCATCAATAGTTCCCTCGTCACACTCAGACACGGCTTGTTTGTCACCGGCGAAGTCGCCCTCGTGCCCGTCATGTTCCGGATCAGATCCGGTGCCGATCGATTATTCGAAACCTGGTTCAACTATTACGCTGACGAGGCAGGTCCATCGCACTTCCGCGACCTCAGTACCCAAAAGGACATCTGTTTCCATCTTTACGGGGACAGCAGGACCAGGGAAAAGACCCTCACGATAGTCAATGACACAAGAGATTTCTTCAGGAAAACCATTGCCGTCATAATACACATCGAACCGTGGACGGCGGACGAGTTCGAAAGGGCCAAGGCGCAGATATATCACAAACACCCCTCTCCCGATTCGTTATGGGAAAACCTGTTCAGGGAGACTCAACGGCTATAAACGAATTGCCGGCACGGTGTCACGGCGCCTGAGGTGGGAACCAATAAAAGTCGCCTCTCAAAATGTTTGACAGAAGCGTGCCTTTTTTGATATAAAAATTGGTTGTCAATTGCGTTGTGAGCCGATGTTCCCGGGTAGCTCAGTCGGCAGAGCAGGTGGCTGTTAACCACCCTGTCGGGGGTTCGAATCCCTCCCCGGGAGCCAGTTTTATCGCGGGGGGAGAACGTTGGAACGATGTCGGCAGAGTCCCGAATGCCTTCGGGATTAAGCACCCTGTCCCGCCGAAGCGGGAATCCCTCCCCGGAAGCCAGTTATTGGGGAGCAAGTTTCTTTCCAGCGGGCGACGATCATCGAAGGTCTAAAATAAAAACCCTCGTAGTTGTATAATCTATTATGCCCAAGAAGACCATCTCACTTTTCCTTGCGTTACTTCTGTGTATTCTCTTTTCTTCGGTATCCTCCCCGGCGGAAAGGAAGAGAGAGGTGCTCGTCATCAGGGTCGACGGGGTAATCAACCCCGTCTCGGCCGAATTCATCGGCAGGAGCCTGACAGAGGCGAACGAGAAACATAACGACGCCCTGGTGATAGAACTGGATACCCCCGGCGGGCTGGACACATCCATGAGGACCATCGTCAAGGGGATCATAAGCAGTACCACGCCCGTCATAGTCTACATCGCCCCGAGCGGGGCGAGGGCCGCCTCTGCCGGCGTCTTTGTCACGCTCTCCGCGGACGTTGCAGCCATGGCCCCCGGGACGAACATCGGGGCCGCTCACCCCGTGACCATGGGAGGCAGGGAGTTGAGCAAGACCATGGAAAAGAAGGTGGTGAACGACGCGGCGGCTTATATACGGTCCCTTGCCGAGAGGAACGGGAGGAACGCCGACTGGGCTGAAGAAGCCGTCAGAAAGAGCGTCTCTCTTGCCGCCGAAGACGCCCTCAAGGATCACGTGGTAGACATCGTGAGTCCCAACCTGGATTCACTGCTCAAGTCCGTGGACGGATGGAAGGTGAGAACCGGCAAGGGCGAGAAGGTTCTCAAGACGGCAAACGCCGTGATCGTCAAAAAGGAGATGGGGTGGCGGTACAGGCTGCTGAACTTCATATCCGACCCGAGTGTTGCATACATACTGATGCTTCTCGGTTTCTACGGGCTGTTCTTTGAGTTCACAAACCCCGGATCGATCTTCCCCGGTGTTACGGGTGCCATCTTCCTGATACTGGCCTTTTATTCTTTCCAGACCCTGCCAGTCAATTACGCCGGACTCCTGCTCATCATCCTGGGACTCGTCCTGTTCATCCTCGAAATCAAGATCGTGTCCCACGGCATCCTGACTATAGGCGGCATCATCTCCATGGTATTGGGCTCACTCATGCTCTTTGAGTCCCCCGCCCCTTTCTTCAGGCTCTCTCTCTACCTGATACTACCGGCCGTAATCTTTACGGCCCTGTTTTTCACCATTACGTTCAGGCTTGCGTACCGGGCCTTCAGAAGCAAGCCGGTCACGGGGAAGGAGGGGCTTGTCGGAATGGAGGGTACGGCAAAGACGGAAGTGACGAAAGAAACGGGCATGGTGTCCGTTCAGGGAGAACTGTGGTCCGCGTATTCAGATGATTTTATCTCGAAAGGAGACAGGATAACAGTGCAGTCTGTTTCAGGTTTGAAACTGAAGGTCGGAAAACTAAAAGGAGGTTAGGAATGGACTTGACACCATCTTTTATCGGTTTCTTTTTTGTGCTGATCCTCGCCATTTATTTTCTGTCGAGCGCTATCAGGATACTAAAGGAGTATGAGCGGGGCGTTGTCTTCAGGCTCGGCAGGGTCATACCTGTCAAGGGCCCTGGTCTGGTGATCATATGGCCTGTCATCGACAAACTGGTCAGGGTCAGCCTCAGGACCGTGACATTCGACGTGCCTTCGCAGGACATCATCACGCGCGACAACATCACGGTCAAGGTGAATGCCGTGGTCTATTTCAGGGTGATGGACCCGGTGAAGGCAATCACCGCCGTCGAGGACTTCTTTTACGCCACTTCCCAGATAGCCCAGACTACTCTCAGATCGATTCTCGGGCAGAGCCAGCTGGATGAGTTGCTTGCCAAGAGGGAGGACCTGAATTCCGAACTCCAGAAGGTCATCGACCTCCAGACCGAACCGTGGGGTGTAAAAGTGACGGCGGTGGAGGTGAAGAACGTTGACCTTCCGGAGAACATGCAGAGGGTGATCGCCAGACAGGCGGAGGCCGAAAGGGAAAGGCGGGCGAAGATTATCCATGCCGACGGTGATTTTCAGGCATCGCAGAAGCTTGCCGATGCGGCAAAGATCATGGCGACGGAGCCTTTGGCGATTCAGTTGAGGTTCCTTGGCACCCTGACCGAAATAGCGACCGAAAAAAATTCGACCATCATATTCCCGGTGCCGATAGATTTGATCAAAACGGTCATGGAAAAAGTGTCCGGCAAGGAAGAAAAATAGAAGACCTGGCCGTCAGGAAGAACATCTGGCTCAGGGTATCCCTTCTCATTATTTTCCTGGGACTGGTCTATGTCCTTTACAGGACAGGCGCGTTCCAGTTCTTTGTGGACAGGGAGAGGATAAGAAGGTTCCTTGATCACCTCGGGGCGGCCTCCTTCCTCGGATTCATTTTCCTCCAGACGCTCCAGGTGGTTGCGGCGCCGATACCCGGGGAAGTGACAGGATTTATAGGAGGTTACGTCTATGGGCCGGTCCTCGGTATCTTCCTTTCGACAGTGGGGCTGACACTGGGTTCGTGGGGGGCCTTCGCACTCTCGCGCATATTCGGAAGGCCCTTCGTCGAGAGGTTCGTAAGAAAGGAGACCCTGGATAAATACGACTACCTCCTGCACCACAAGGGTGCCTTTCTTGTGTTCCTCCTGTTTCTTATTCCCGGTATTCCCAAGGACCTCCTCTGCTATATCCTGGGGCTTGGACACCTCAGCACCAAAGAATTCCTGGTCATCAGCACCGTAGGGCGGTTTCTCGGCACGGTCCTGATCACTCTGGGCGGTTCATACGTCCGCCACCATCAGTATTACCGGTTCTTCGTCCTCTTCGGCATAGGCGTGGTGATCATATTTTTTTCGATGGCTTACAAAGACAGGCTGAACAGGCTTTTCCGGATATGGCATATCAGGTCGGTGAGAAAAGACAAGAAGAATAATCCCAAGTAGCTGGAACCAGAAAATATTTCACCATAAAGCGTGGAAAGCATGACGCCGAAGAAGGATTCCCGACCTGCCTGCCGGCAGGCAGGCGCGCTCCGCTTGCGAGAATGACAGAAAAAGTCATGGGCTTTGTCATTCCGGCTTGTCCGGAATCTTTCCGGTGCTTACAGAAGGTTTCCCATAATCCCTGACAGGCAAGGACAGGCTAAGCTTCACTTATGGAAAGACACACTTTCAGCTACCGAGAAAATTCATGGAACGACTCTGGAATATCCCGGCTACCATCTGATCAGGGAGGATGCCCAGGTCAGCCCCCCTCCGAATGCTTCGAGCAGGATGTAGTCACCGTCATTGATCCTGCCGGCCCGGACCGCCTCGTCCAGTGCTATGGCAATCGACGCGGCCGAGGTATTGCCGTATTTCTCAATGTTGACAAACACCTTTTCCATCGGCAGTTTGAGACGTTTTGCCGTTGCCTGAATAATTCTGAGGTTGGCCTGATGGGGGATAAGAAGTGAGAGTTGAGAGGGGTTCAGCTTGTTGTCTTCAAGCGTTTTTTCAGCCAGTTGTTCAAGTGTCCTTACTGCGACCTTGAAGGTTTCGTTGCCCTTCATCTTGATGTAATGAAGCCGCTTGAGGATTGTCTCTCTCGAACTCGGGTAGCGCGAGCCGCCGCCCGGGAGTGATATAAGGTCGGATAAATTCCCGTCCGAGTGTATGTGTGTGGAATATATGCCCCTCTTTTCGGTGGTCGCCTCGATTATTACTGCGCCGGCGCCGTCTCCGAACAGGATACAGGTCGCCCTGTCCTGCCAGTCGGTGACTTTGGTGAGTGATTCCGCCCCGGCCAGCAGTATCCTTTTGTGCAAGCCCGATTTGATAAGGCCGTTTGCTACGTGCAGGCCGTATATAAAACCGGAGCATGTAGCGTTGATATCGAATGCAGCGGCGTTTTTCGCCCCGAGCCTGCTCTGGAGGAAGCAGGCCGTGGAGGGGAAGGGCATGTCGCCGGTGATGGTTGCGACAATAATAAGGTCGATGTCCTTAGGCTTGAGGTTTGCCCTCTTAAGCGCCGAATTCGCGGCCTCGAAGGCGAGGTCGGAGGAGGCCTGGTCCCCGTTGACCGACCTGCGTTCCCTTATGCCCGTCCTCTCCGTTATCCATTCGTCGGACGTATCGACGATCTTTTCGATGTCACGGTTTGTTATGACATTTTCCGGAACATAGGAACCGGTGGATATTATCCTGCCCCTCAGCATCTTGTCACTCCGTCTCCCCCAAATTGTATTTGATGTCCGCCGAGATGGCCTCGGGGACCTTCTTGGCGGCAAAATCGGCGGCTACCCTGAGTGCGTTCTTGATGGCCTTGGCCGAGGATCTGCCGTGGCTTATTATGGCGACGCCGTTGATGCCGAGGAGGGGGGCGCCCCCGTATTCATCGTAGTCAGTTCTCTTCTTGAAATTACGTATGGCCGGTTTCATCAGCAGGTAAGCGACCCTGCCGGTGGATACGGACGTTATTTCTCTTTTCAGCATTCTAAGTATGGTTTCCGCCAACCCCTCGCTGATTTTCAGGGCTATGTTTCCGATGAAGCCGTCGCAGACCACTACGTCGGCACGGCCCGTAAAAATGTCTTTTCCCTCGATGTTTCCTATAAAATTGATCTTTGTCTTCCTGATGAGCTTGAAGGCCTCTTTCGTGAGTTCGTTGCCCTTGGTGTCTTCCTCGCCGATGCTGAGAAGAGCGACCTTCGGTTTAGACCTTCCGAGTACCAGTTTACAGTACGTGTTTCCCATCAGCGCAAACTCCAGGAGGTTTTCGGGTTTGCAGTCCACATTAGCTCCGGCATCCAGGAGTACGAAGGTGTCTCTTATCGTGGGCATTATGGTAGCGATCGCCGGTCTGTCCACCCCGGGGGCGGTGCGGAGCAGCAACAGGGAGGTTGCCATGATAACGCCCGAGTGGCCCGCGCTGACGAAGGCGTCAGCCTTTCCTGACTTGACCAGTTCGATACCGACGCGGATGGAAGAATCTTTTTTTTTGCGGATTGCCGCCGTGGGAGATTCGTTCATCTCCACCACCTGGGAGGCATGCTCCAGAAGGATGCGGTTGCCCGGAAAACGTTTGCTGCCCAGTTCCTTCTTTATCAGTTCGGCGTTGCCCACAAGGGTAACGTCGATGTCGTCATGTTCGTTAACAGTCTCAACCGCCCCCTCAACATTTACAGATGGAGCATGGTCTCCTCCCATAGCGTCAAGAGCGACTCTCATCTTTATTTTTCGATTATCTCGAGAACCTTGTGGCCGTTATAGGTGCCGCAGCTGGGGCATGCCCTGTGCGACAGTTTCATTTCTTTGCATTCGGGGCACTCGTTAAGGTTGGGCTGACGGCCTTTCCAGTTCGCCCTTCTCTTGTCCCTTCTCGACTTCGAATGCCTGTGCGTGGGATTTGCCAATTCTTCTACTCCTTTCGTTTTTCGAAAAAATTCTTTAAAACTTCCAGTCTGGGATCAATCTCCTTTGTGACACAACCGCAGGCTTCCTTATTCAGATCGGCCCCGCACCTTGGGCAGAGCCCCTTGCACGATTCGCTGCAGAGGGATTTCATCTGAATACTGAGGAGTATCTGCTCCCTGGCGAGCTCCTCAAGATCAAGTTCTTCCCCTCTGTAGAAGCCCGTATCCATTTCATCGTCCCTGAGTGCGTGGCGCCCTGCCGTACTGTCGGCCAACGGGAGATATACCACGCTCACCGGGACATCGATCTTCCCCTCAAACTCCTTGAGGCACCTGCTGCACCGGAGTCCGAGCCGGGCGCGCAGACCGCCCCTCACCATGACTTCATTCCCAGTCCTGTTGATCTCAAGATGCCCCGAAACCGGGGAAAAGAGAGTAACATCCTCCAGTTCTATCTTCTCCTCCAGATCTATTTCCAGACCGTCGTCGGGAATGTCCTCTATTACTATTTTCATGTCGATGAAACCGGGAAACGTCTTACAGTATAAAGACATTTTCGAAAATAAGTCAAGAAATCTGAACGCCCGAACGTCTAGGTTGAACTTTCACCTTCCGATATTATTTAATAGTTGTGATGTCCGATCTTACACCCCTGATGAAGCAGTATTTCGGTATAAAGGAGAGATACCCTGACGCCGTCGTCCTCTTCAGGCTCGGAGACTTCTACGAGATGTTCGGCGAGGACGCGGAAAAGGCATCGAAGATCCTTCAGATCGCCCTTACGACGCGTGAAAAATCCAGGGACAATCCGATGCCGATGTGCGGTGTGCCCTATTTCGCCTCCGAATCTTACATAGCCCGGCTGATAAGGGCCGGGCAGAAGGTCGCCATCTGCGAACAGATGGAGGACCCGAAGGAAGCCAGGGGCATCGTGGCCCGGGAGGTGGTGAGGGTCATTACACCGGGAACGCATGCGCCGGAGAACCCGAAAGAAAACACCTTTATTGTGAGTATCTTCCCGGCAGGCGGCAGGCACGGCATTGCGGCGGCGGACATCTCGACGGGGGAATTCATACTTTTTGAGACGGGTGAAGACATAGAGGACGAGGTCAGCAGGTTCGAACCCAAAGAGATCCTTCTGCCCGGGAGCGTAGTGGAAAATATCCATTACAGGGAAGTCCTGTCGGGGCTCTTCATGTCCTCAGTCGAGGACTGGTATTTCGACTACCCGGAGGCATACAGGACCCTCCTCCGCTATTTTCGGGTATCTTCGCTGGACGGATACGGGTGCGAGGGGCTCACCTCGGCGATTTCTTCCGCCGGTGCGCTTCTTGCGTATCTGGAGAATACTCAGAAGGAGGCCCTGTCGTTCAAGACGATCACCACCCTCAAACAGACCTCCTACATGTTTGTCGACGCGTCAACCCAGCGCAATCTGGAGTTGACCCGGAGTCTGAAGGACGGCTCCAGAGAGGGCACGCTTATCGGCGTCATGGATGAGACGCTGACGCCGATGGGCGGAAGGTTCCTGCGGTCCGCGCTGCTCAGGCCCCTTATCGATCTTTCCGAAATCAGAAAGAGGCACGAGGCGGTGGAGTACTTTGTGTATGATTTCGAGATCCTCGAAGTGCTGCGGACCTCGCTCAGGAGGGTCCAGGACCTCGAGAGGCTTGCTTCAAGGGTGTCTTCCGGAAGCGCCAATGCCAGGGATCTCGTGGCGATAAGGAATTCTCTTTCGGAACTTCCCGGGATAAAGACCGCGCTCTCTTCCGCACGTGAACCGGGGCTGAAATCCCTGGCGGAAGAGATGCCCGATTTTTCGCTGCTTGGGGACCTCATCGAAAGAAGTGTTGCAGACACCCCGCCCTTAAGCATAAGGGAGGGCGGCATCATTAAAGAAAAATTTCACGGTGAAGTCGACGAACTGAGGAATGTCTCGACCCGCAGCCGGGATTTTATCTCGGCAATGGAACTCAGGGAGAGGAAGAGGACCGGGATTTCGTCCCTGAAGATAGGCTATAACAGGGTCTTCGGATACTATATCGAGGTCACTAAGTCGAATATCGACATGGTCCCCGACGACTACACCAGGAAACAGACCCTTGTCAGCAGCGAGAGGTTTACTACCCCGGAGCTCAAGGAATATGAAAACAAGGTGCTCGGCGCCGAGGAGAGGCTGAAGAACCTTGAATTCGAAGTGTTCCAGCAGATCCTTCAATCGGTGAAAGAGGAGACGGGACGGCTTTCAAAGGCCTCCGATCTCCTGGCGGCCGTGGATTTTCTTGCGTCGCTGGCGGTGGTTTCAAAACGCCACAATTATGTGAGGCCCGTGATCGCGGAGGAGGGGGCCATCGAGATTGTCGACGGCAGACATCCCGTCCTCGAACGCATAATGTCCGGTGAACGGTTTATACCGAACAGCACCTTCATCGACGGTCAGGACAGCATGCTCCATGTGATTACGGGCCCCAATATGGCCGGAAAGTCCACCTACATGAGGCAGGTTGCCCTTATCGTTCTCATGGCGCAGATGGGCAGTTTCGTGCCGGCCGCATCGGCGACCATCGGCATTGCGGACCGCATATTTACGAGAATAGGCGCGTCGGATTTTTTGTCGCAGGGGCAGAGTACCTTCATGGTGGAGATGATTGAGGCGGCCAACATCATCCATAATGCCACATCGAAGAGCCTGGTCCTCCTCGATGAAGTGGGAAGAGGTACGAGCACCTTCGACGGGATAAGCATAGCATGGGCACTGGCTGAATACATCGTGAACGGCATCAGGGCGCGTACTTTTTTTGCCACGCACTATAACGAGCTTACCGAACTGGCGCTTACCCTCGACGGAGTGAGAAACTATAACATATCGGTCCGGGAATGGGGCGATGAGATAATCTTTCTCAGAAAAATAGAAGAGGGGCCCGCCGACAAGAGCTACGGCATACAGGTGGCGCGGCTCGCGGGCATCCCGGACAGCATCATTGCCCGTGCGAAGGAGGTCCTGCACAACCTTGAAAAGGAGGAGCTGAACGAGACGGGAACGCCCAAGTTCGCCAGGAAAAGCACCAGGAAGCGGAAGGACCAGCTTGATCTGTTCTCGTCGATAAGCGATTCGGTCGTGAACGAAATCATGAACCTCGACCCCGGCAGCCTGACGCCGGAAGAGGCTCTTCGCGTGATAATTGAACTGAGGGAAAAAATAAAATTTTGATTTTTCCCTTCGTGTTTTTAGTGATATAGTTATACTATCTTTAGTCTGGCGCCTTACATATGGCTGAGTGTTGTCAGCCTTCATTCCCGTGCAGGTCGGTGCTACTGTGTGCGACCCGCTTCGGGCGGGAATCAGGGCCTCTTTGTTTAGGGACCGCGGCCGCAGACCTTTCTTGGCAGGCCGGAAAAAGTGTGACTGAGGAAATCAAAACTCAATAGTGCAAAAGGAGGAGAAGACTGATGAATCCTGATGACGTCAAATACCACAAGGAACATACCTGGGTAAGGGTCGCCGGGAATAAAGGTACTGTCGGGATCACGGATTACGCACAGGACGCCCTGGGGGATATCGTTTACGTCGACCTGCCGGAAGTCGGCTCTGTGACGGATGCCGAGCATGAGATATCGGAGATCGAATCGACGAAAGCAACGTCCTCCGTTATTTCACCTGTCAGCGGAAAGATCGTCAAGGTCAACGATGAACTGGCGGAATCCCCGGAGGTTATCAACGAGGACCCTTACGGAAAGGGATGGGTAGCCGTCATCGAACTTGACGACCCTTCCGAACTGGATGAGTTGATGGATGCCTCGGATTATGAGAAGTATATAGAAGAAGAATCGAAATGAGACTGGCGATTGTCGGGTCAGGCCCGGGGGGGTACGTGGCCGCGATCAAGGCCGCCCAACTCGGCGCCATGGTGACGATCATCGAAGACGACGAGGTTGGAGGTACGTGTCTCAACTGGGGGTGCATACCGACCAAGACCATGATCGGTTCCTGCGAGGTGCTTGCCAGGGTCAAGGAACTCGAAAAATTCGGTATGCAGCTGAAGGGGGAGATCGTCGCCAGTCTCCCCAGGATAATGGAGAGAAAGGACAGAGTGGTCGGGATCCAGGTCAAGGGGATCCGGGGCCTCTTCAAGAGCTGGGGCATCGAACTCAGGATGGGAAGGGGCTCTCTCACATCGCCGACCACGGTAGAGGTAAAGACTAAAAACGGCGACAGTGAGACCGTGGAGGCCGACAGGATCATTATCGCGACGGGGTCACGGCCCGCACGCATCCCCCTTTTACCCTTTGACGGCGAGAAGATCATATCTTCAAGCGACGCGCTGAGGCTTAAGGAGATTCCGGAAAGTCTCCTCATCGTCGGGGCCGGCGTGATAGGGTCCGAATTCGCCTGCATATACCGTGAACTCGGTACTGAAATTACGATGGTCGAGATGCTGCCGAGGGCGGTGAGCACTGAAGACCATGAGATTTCGGAACTGCTGGAAAGGGAATTCAGGAAGAAGAAGATAAAACTGCTCACGGCCGTCAAACTGGAAAAGGTGGAGGTGAGGGACGACGGCGTGCACGCATTCCTTTCGGAAGGGAAGGAACTTACCGCCGGGAAGGTGCTCGTCTCTGTCGGACGGGCCCTGAACAGCGAAGACATGGGACTGGAAGAGGTGGGCGTGAAGAAGGGCGAAAGGGGGAACATCGTTGTGAACGGCAGGATGGAGACCAGTGTCCCCGGGATTTACGCCGTCGGCGATGTTACCGGAGGCATGCTGCTTGCCCATGTCGCTTCCGCCGAGGGGATCGTGGCGGTGAAGAACGCCCTCGGGCAGGAGTGCGAAATGGATTACGGCGTCGTGCCGGCTGCCATTTTCACCTCGCCGGAGATAGCATCGGTGGGCCTCCGGGAGCACCAGGCTTCGGAGAAGGGCATCGCATTCCGGACGGGACATTTTCAGTTCAGGTCACTCGGCAAGGCCCACGCCATGGGTGAGATCTCGGGTTTCATAAAGTTCATATCGGAAGAGAAGACGGACAGGATACTCGGTGTCCACATCATCGGACCGCATGCGTCGGACCTCATTCACGAGGCGGCTGTTGCCATGAGGGCCGGCCTTACGACCCGGGAAATCGCGGAGACCATACATACCCATCCAACACTTTCCGAGGGGATGAAGGAGGCGGCGGAAGACGTTCATGGCGAGGCGATACATGTACCCAAAAAATGAACCGGGGTCATTGCGGTCGTGATCCTGAAAGAAGGCAGGGGAAAAAGGGAAAGCTGGGTCGGGGCGTCGAGGAAGGCCAACGGAGGGCTCTTCTCCGAAGCGGACGTCTTTCTCAGGGCTCTCGAACGTTTTTTCAGCAGTGAAAACGTCCGCCCCTCACAGGAGGAACTGGCGGCGGCAAACTTTTACGAGGACCTGGTCACGGTGAGGGACACAATCATGAGGCTTCTGGGAATCCTGGAGGTCATCATTCCCGACAGCAGGAAGAACGCTTACTGGTTCCAGAAGTTTGCCGAGACGAAACTTCTCACTGCGGCCAGGAGGGATGCGTTCCGGGAAGACCTTTACAGGCAGGACACCCCCGAAAAGGGGCTCTACCTTCTCTATGATACATGCATAAACCTGAAGGGGATTGTGTCGGACCTTCTGCAGTCGGGAAGCATTTCCTATCTCAGCTTTATGAACATCGGCCACCTGATCGGCAAGGAGATCAGGGAAAACAGGTTCTTCAATCCTTTCAGAAAAGGGCTGGACCCCGAATATGACTTCATCACCAGTGCCGAGATATCGGAAATAGTGAAAGCGGTCAGACCAAAAGATCTCAAGAAGGAAGTTTCTCTCATTTACATATACCTGTTCAGGTTCCTGCGGTTCATAAGCTTTATAGATATCGCGGCCCAGCGTGAGGTGGCGCTGAACTCTTCGCTGATGATCCTGTTTCTCCTGAGGTCCGAGATAAACATATTTCTCGGTTTCCTCGAAAAGACGGTCAAGGCAGCAACAGACCCGGCCTTTGCCGTACTGGTGAGGTCGGTCACCTACCAGTTCGCGATAGAGAGCAGGCGGGTATTTTCCCAGGAACTGCGCAATATCTACGAGTTGCGGCCTTCACCTCACTTCAGGGGAAAGATAGAAAACAGCCACGGGATACTGAAGAATTTGACGGAGCAGGCGATCGTACAGTTGACGCAGTTTTTCGACCCCGGGGTGAGGGGAGAGACGATCTTCCCCAGTTTTGTCACGAAGTTGCAGCAGTCCATGAGGCTGCGCGAAGACCTGTTCGTTCTCCACGAATTCGTCTCGATGATCGAAAGCTCGGCGGGGAACATCAGCCAGAGGACCATGGCTTTTGAATCGCTCAGGGATTATATGGTATATTTTGAAGGCTTTACTTTCAGGCTGCTGAGATACGATGACTACGAAGCCTTTGCTTCGTTCTTTCAGGAAATCGGCTCCCTGCCGGAGGACGTGGCCGGGGGGCCCGGTTTCTACAGGGTGCTTGAGAGGGTCAGCCAGTTCAAGGTCTTGCTGGGGCTGATGCTGAGGAATATTGAAAACAGGGCCGACCTCAGCGGCAAGTCCTTCGATAACGAAAGGATAGAGTCGATGATAAGGCAGTACCTCAGAATCGGCGGAAAGTAGGGACCGGGGCTGCATTCTCATTTTATTCTGATAAAGGGGGAAAGATGGGCGAAATAGTCGATGTACTGGCGCGGGAGATACTGGATTCGCGGGGCAATCCTACCGTGGAGGTTGAAGTCTATCTTGAGAGCGGTGTCGTGGGAAGGGCGGCGGTCCCTTCGGGGGCATCCACGGGGCAGCGAGAGGCACTCGAACTGAGAGACGGGGGAAAGAGGTTTCACGGCAAGGGTGTCCAGAAGGCGGTCAGGAACATCATGGGGACGATAGCGCCAAAGGTCCGGGGGGTCGGTTGCGACGAGCAGACATACATAGACGGCCTCATGTGTGAACTTGACGGCACGGAAAACAAGAAGCGGCTGGGCGCCAACGCAATACTCGGGGTTTCGATGGCGGTCTGCAGGGCGGCGGCGATGGAGAGGGGGCTTCCTCTTTACCGCTATATCGGCGGCGTCAACGCAAAGGTGCTCCCGGTGCCGATGATGAACATCCTGAACGGCGGCGCCCATGCGGACAACAACCTGGACATCCAGGAGTTCATGATCATGCCGGCGGGGTTCGCCGATTTTTCGTCGGCCCTTCGGGCCGGCTCTGAGATATTCCATACATTGAAGAAGATATTGAAAGGCAGCAGGCTCAGCACATCCGTCGGCGATGAGGGCGGTTTCGCCCCCAGTCTTTCGAGCAACGAAGACGCAATAGCGCTTATCATGAAGGCTGTCGAGGAATCTGGCTATGTTCCGGGCAAGGATGTCTATATAGCACTTGACTCCGCGGCCTCGGAATTTTTCGAGAAAGGCTCATACAGGTTCGAGGGGAAGAAGGCCCGCTCCCGCGATCTCATTGATTATTACGGCGGCATAATTTCGCGTTATCCGGTCCTCTCCATAGAGGACGGACTGGCCGAGAACGACTGGGCCGGCTGGGAGGAGATGACCTCGTCCCTGGGGAAAAAGGTCCAGCTTGTCGGGGACGATATATTTGTCACGAACACGAAGATCCTGAGGAAAGGCATCAGGAGGAAAGTGGCGAACTCGATACTGATAAAACTTAACCAGATAGGGACCCTTACGGAGACCCTCGACGCGATAGAAATGGCGAAGACCGCCGGTTACACCGCGGTAATATCCCACCGTTCGGGAGAGACGGAAGATACGACGATCGCCGACCTCGCCGTGGCCTGCAACACCGGGTTCATCAAGACGGGGTCCCTGGCCAGGAGCGAGAGGGTGGCCAAGTACAACCGTCTCCTTGCGATAGAAGCCGAACTGGCGGGGTCAGCCATTTACAAAGGAAGGGAAGTTCTTTATAATCTGAAATGATGGGAGACAATGATCGCTAACAACCCTCTGCGGGACCAGGTAAGATCGGAACTGAAGAAGAGGAGGCTGGTGTTCGCAACCTTTTTCATACTCTGTTTCATCTACCTGACGGCAAGCATCATTTTCGGAGACATGGGCCTCGTCAGATACGTTGAACTCAACGGTACCAGGGACAGGATGGAAAGACAGGTGGACGACATCGTCAAGCAGAACGAGAAACTGAGGACCCAGATAAAATTGCTTAAAAACGATCCTTTCTACAGAGAGAAACTCGCAAGGGAAGAATACGGTCTGGCGAAGCCCGACGAATATATCTTCCAGTATGACAGATAAGCCCCTCCACGTCGCATTCCTGTGGCACATGCACCAGCCCTTTTACAAAGACCCGATGACGGGTCGTTACCGTCTCCCGTGGGTGAGACTGCATGGTACCAAGGATTATCTGGACATGGTGGAGATACTGGACGAGTTTCCCGCCATAAAGCAGAACTTCAACCTAGTTCCTTCCCTGCTGGAACAGCTGACCGATTACTGCGAGAACGGCGCCACAGACGTCTATCTCGAAACGAGCAGGAAGCCGGCATCCGAACTCGACGCGGAGGAGAGACGTTTCATGCTGGAGAACTTCTTCCTCGCCCACTGGGACAATATGATCGGCCCCTTCCCGAGGTATCAGGAACTCCTCGCGAAGAGGGGAACCCGCTCCGGCGGCAGTGAAGTGGCGAGGGCCGTAAGGTATTTTACGGACCAGGACTTCCTCGACCTTCAGGTGCTCTTCAATCTGTGCTGGGTGGACCCGCTTTTCAGGGAGAGGGACCCTTTGCTCAACACCCTTTCCCGGAAGGGCAGAAATTTCACCGAGGAAGACAAGGGGATACTGCTCGAAAAGCAGATGGAGATACTGGGAAGGATAATCGCAGCATACCGGCAGAAGGCGGCCGCCGGCCGCATCGAGCTTTCTTTTTCACCTTTCTATCACCCGATATTGCCGCTTCTGTGCGATACGGACATCGCCAGGGTCTCGATGCCGGGGGTGAAACTGCCGGGCCGGAGGTTCCGGCATCCCGGTGACGCCTCAAAGCAGGTGAGAACGGGTATGCAGTATTTTGAAAAGACATTCGGCTTCAGGCCGGAGGGGATGTGGCCTTCCGAGGGCTCCGTGAGCGAGGAGGTGCTAAGGATCGTCTCTCAGGAGGGGATAAAGTGGGTTGCGACCGACGAGGGCGTTCTTTCCGGTTCCCTGGGGAAGACCTTGAGAGACGCCTCCGGCAGGGTGACGGAACCTCGCCTGCTCTACAGACCCTATACTTTCAGTGACGTCTCGATCATCTTCAGGGACCGGGTCCTCTCCGACCAGATAGGTTTTGTATATTCGGGGTGGGACGCCGGGAAGGCCGCCGAAGATCTGATCGGCAGGCTGCTCGGCATAAGAGATGCGCTGCCGGGAGGTGGTCCCTCCCTGGTCCCGATTATCCTTGACGGCGAAAACGCCTGGGAGTATTACAGAAACGATGGACGTGACTTTCTTCTCCGCCTGTACGAAGGTCTTTCCCGCGATGACAGGCTGAAGACGGTGACGATCTCCGAGTTTGTCAATGAGAACGGGAAAGGGGAAAGGCTGGGCGGTCTCTTCCCGGCCTCATGGATAAACGCCGACTTCGGGATCTGGATCGGCCATGAGGAGGACAACACGGCGTGGGAATATCTCGGCCACGTGAGAGACATGCTCGAGGATTTCGAGAGACGGAACCCGGGGGCGCCGACTGAAAAGGCATGGAAGGCGATCAGTGTCGCCGAGGGCAGCGACTGGAACTGGTGGTATGGCGACGACCACATATCGGAGACGCAGGAGGACTTCGACGAACTGTTCAGACGGAACCTGATGATGGTTTTCGAGGAGATGAAGGCTGAAGTCCCGGAATGGCTCTCCGTGCCTGTCCTGAAGCGGGAAAGGGGAGTATCTCCGACCCTGGTCATCAGGGGTTTTATCTACCCTACAATAGACGGCCTGGTGACCAGCTACTATGAGTGGTACCAGGGTGCCGAGCTGAATGTCGGGAAGTCCGGCGGAAGCATGCACAAGGCCGAGAGTCTTCTTGCGACCGTCCATTTCGGCTTCAACAGGGATTATCTATTCCTGCGAATCGATCCGAAGGTCCCCTTCGATGAGTTCGGAGAAGATGCGGAGTTCTCCATATTCATTTCTCAGCCGGCCGAAACCAGAATAAACTGTCCGGTCAAAGGAGAGCATATAAAAGGCGTGTTATACGAAAAGGCTGGAGATGACTGGAAGGAAACCGGAGAGGTCGCTGATGCGGCCGTCAGGGACATATTTGAAATAGGCGTTCCCTTCCGCTCTCTGGGGGCAGCGGAAAAGGATGAGGTGCATCTTTTTGTGAGTCTGACCCGGAAAGGGGAGGAGATCGAGCGCTGCCCGTGGCGGGGATATATCAAGGTGATCGTGCCGACCGAAAACTTCGAGGCAATGATGTGGTACTGAAGGAATGGAAGAACTGCAAAGAATCCACGTGAAGAGGACCAGGAGGCTTTTCGCCGGCCATCTCTGGATATTTTCCAATGAACTGCTTGAGAGTCCCGGTGGGTATGCGGCCGGCTCGCTTGTCGGCGTATATGATATGAAAGACCACTTCCTCGGGACGGGCTATATCAACCCAAAAAGCCTTATTGCCGTGAGGCTCCTGACGAGGGAAGATGTTGAGGTCAACAGGGATTTTTTCATGAAGCGCATCACCGCGGCACTCGAGATGCGGGAGAGACTGTCGGCCGCGAGCGACTCGGGCAGGCTGGTCTTCAGCGAAGGGGACTATCTTCCCGGCCTTGTTGCCGACAGGTACGGGAACTGCCTCGTCCTTCAGTTCCTGACTGCGGGGATGGAGGGTTTTAAGGATGAGATTATATCCATATTCGAGGAAGTTCTCAACGTGGAAGTGATAATAATAAGGAACGACAGCAGGTCGCGGACCCTGGAAGGTCTGCCGCTTTACAAGGAGATAGCGAAAGGACTCCCCGTCCCCCTGCCGGTAATGAGTGAGGACGGCATACTGTTCGAAGTTGACGCCTATGAGGGGCAGAAGACGGGGTTTTTCCTGGACCAGAGAGAAAACAGGTCTGCCTTCGCGCATCTCATAAAGGGGGGAAAGGGGCTTGACCTCTTTTGTTATACAGGGGGCTGGTCACTGAGGCTCGCGGCTGCCGGGGCCGTGGTTACGGGCGTCGACGAATCGGAGAGGGCGGTCAGACAGGCAGGGAGGAACGCGGAACTGAACGGTCTGTGGGACAGGGCGTCCTTTGTCAGGGAAGACGTCTTCTCTTTCCTCAGAGATGAGCTTGCGGAAGGGGCGGGCCGCTACGATTTCATCGTCCTTGATCCCCCCGCCTTTGTGAAGAGTTCCTCAAAGGTCAAAGAGGCGGTAAAGGCTTACCGGCGGCTTAACGAGCTCTGCATGAGACTGCTGCGGCCGGCTGGCCTGCTGGCCACCTCCTCCTGTTCCTATCATCTCGGGAGGGAGATGTTCCTGGATATGCTGCGGGCCGCCGGGAAGGAAGCGGAAAGGAGCTTACGGATGATCGCCCTGCGCTCGCAGGGCGCCGACCACCCCGTGCTGTTGTCAATGCCCGAGACCGAATACCTCAAATGTGCGTTCCTCGTCGTGGACAGGTAACCCTTAAGGTAGCCCGGAAATCACAAATGCCTGTTGCAGGCCAATGTGACGAGCCCGTAGTCGCTGCTTCGCTGTCTTTGGTCTTTCAGTTTGCCAGAGGGATACCGTTGTGTTAACTTATTCTCATGCGAAGAAGGGCAAAAATAATCTGCACCATCGGTCCAGCCTCGATTGACAGGAAAACAGTCGGCGGGCTTATAACGAGGGGTATGAATGTCGCCCGTCTGAATTTCTCCCACGGCACCCATGCCTTCCACAGGGGTGCCATAAGAACGATACGGGAAGAGGCGGGCAGGCTCAAAAAAACAGTGGCCATAATGACGGACCTGCAGGGTATCAAGATCCGCGTCGGCGCCCTGAAGGGCTCCCAGGTGGAGCTCAGGAAGGGGCAGAGGGTAATAATAAGGCGCGGCGGGGGCCCGGGCGACGAAAACACTATTTATATAAAGTATTCCCATTTAATAGACGCCTCCGAGAAAGGTCATCGCATATTGCTGAGCGACGGCCTTATAGAACTGCAGATTACGGAAAAGGGGACGGATTACCTCGGGGCGACTGTTAAGACCGGTGGCATTCTAAAGGAGAAAAAAGGGGTGAACCTGCCGGGGCTCAAGCCTGTCGATGTGTCCTTCACCAGGAAAGACGAGGCTGATTTGCGACTCGGCCTCAGGATGGGAGTGGATTATGTGGCGCTCTCCTTTGTGCGCACCAAGGATGACGTGCTCGCCCTGAGGGATTTTCTAAAAAGAGAAAATGCGGAAGGCCTGCCCGTCATAGCCAAGATAGAGACTCCCCAGGCGATGAGAAACCTTGACGAAATACTGCCCCTTGTAAAGGGCATCATGGTGGCAAGGGGGGATCTGGGGGTGGAGATACCGCCCGAGAATGTGCCTATAGCACAAAAATCCCTTATAGAAAAGGCCAACAGGGCCGGGAAACTCGTTATCGTCGCCACCGAGATGCTGGAGTCCATGACGCAGCGCCCTCGCCCGACAAGGGCGGAGGCCACGGATGTCTCCAATGCCATACTGGACGGGGCGGACGCCCTGATGCTTTCCCAGGAGACATCGGTCGGGAAATACCCGATAGAGGCGGTGGACATGATGGGTAGGATTATCGAGGAGACAGAGTCCTCCCTCCCGATCCACAGCCGCTACCTGCAGAGGGGGACATTTTCAGAAGCCGTGGCGCTCGCCGCGACGGATGCGGCGCAGAGCGTGAAGGCCAGGTACATCATCGCCTTCACTCAATCGGGCTCCACCGCAAAGCTGATCTCCATGCTGCGCCCCGAGGTGGAGATAATCGCCTTCAGCCCCTCCAGGCATGTGATGCGCCGAATGGCACTCTACTGGGGGGTATCGGCGCGAAGGATAAGAAAGCTCAAAAGCATGGACGGGCAGTTCAGGGAAGTGGAAAAAGAGCTGTTGACAGAAAAACTTGCCAAAAAGGGGGATATAATCGTCATTACCGCCGGCGTCCCGAATATGGAAGGAACAACCCGCCTGATGAAGCTGCACGTGATAGGGAAAGAATAAAGCCTAACATTACAAAGCAACACGGAAGGGACATCGAAAAAGTCTTGTAATGAAGACATGATCTATCCATCTTCCACATAAAGGAGGACCCAGCGTTCAGTAACTTCCGGAAAATGGCCGGCAGACCCCTCTCCCCTTTACTTCCCCCTGGAAGGGGGAAAGAGGGGAGGTGTCGCTACAAGACATTCTTCGCTGCCCCTTCCGCGCTTTTCAAAGAATCTTGTGCAACGATAGGGTAAACCGGGCGTCGCATAATCTATAGGACGGGCATGTAGAAAAAGCCCCTGTGTGGCGGCGGGATAAACCTTATTTGGGCTCGTGGCGCGACGCATGTTTTCTTTGATATGCTTGAGCAAGGTTCTTGAGGGCGTCGGCATAACCGGGATTGAGTCTCAGGGCGGTTTGATACTGCCGGATTGCCTGGTCAATCTGTCCCTTGACGTAAAGGGCGGCCCCGAGGTTATTATGGGCTTGGGCATGGTCGGGATTCAACCTCAAGGCGATCCTGTACTCTTCGATCGCTTCATCCGTTTGTCCTCCGGAGTAAAGGGCGGCGCCAAGGTTGTTGTGGGCATCGGCATAATCAGGGTTGAGCTTCAGGGCGATTCGGTACTGTTCGATCGCCTTTTCCCTCCATCCTTTTCGAAGAAAAGCCACTCCAAGATTGTTGTGTGCGCCGGCATGGCCGGGATTCAGTTCGATAGCGGCCTGATACTGCTCGATGGCCCTGTCCGCCAATCCTTTCCTGAAGAAGGCAAGGCCCAGATTGTAGTGGGCGTCAATTTGATCGGGGTCTGACTTCAGGGCGGCCTGATACTGCTCAATGGCTCTGTCTGTCCATCCCTTCCTGAAGAAGGCAAGGCCCAGATTATTGTGGGCATCTGCATAGCGCGGATTGAAGGAGAGGGCGGCCTGAAATTGAGCTATTGCCTTGTCCGTCCACCCCTTGTTAAGTAACGCGAACCCCAGATTCTGGTGGGGAAGGGCCCCGTCGGGTGACTTTTTCACCATGTCCGAGTAAAGCGTGTAGTTGTCCTTCCAGATGGTGTTTCTCTGCACGGTTCCCACGGAATAGATGCCCGCAATCGTTATACACAGTGCAGCGATGCCCTTGGCTGCAGCGGCTTTCCTCATTATTGCCCTGTGGAGAAGGGAAGCCACGAGAAGCGCGAACCCGAAAGAGGGGAGGTAGAGATACCTCTCGGCAAACGTGTTTACTCCGAGTACGGGGATATAGAACGCCGGAAGAAGCGGGACGGCGATCAGCATCAGGCTGAAAAAGACCATCCTGCTCCTTCTGAAAGACATAGCTGCAGCGACTGCGAAGGCGAGGGTGATGATGAGGGAGAGAAGACCCTTCGGACCGATGAGAGAGGAAAGAGGGTGCAGTACATGGTAGGCGTTGAGGTTTACGGGAAGAAGGAGTCTATCGAGGTATTGCGCGAAAAGGGGGAATATATTGATGAAATATTGGTATGTGCCAAGTTCCACATGCACCTGTTTAGGTGCGAACCCTCCGAGGGCATGGAGTCGCAATATGAGATATACTCCGGCCGCCATCAGGTAAACGGAATATTTCCTGAGATATGACTTATATTGGACGTTCCCCTTTTTCAACGTGTAATCATATGCGACAAGCAGGATGGGGAATGTCAGAGCCGTCTCCTTACAGAGGGCAGCAAGGAAGAATGCGGCCACTGAAAGTAAATAGGCCGCCCCCGGTTTTCCGGACCAATAGAGGGAGAGGAGACAGAAGAACGTAAAGGAAACATCGGGCAGACCCGCTATCCATGTGACCGCCTCCGTATGGACAGGATGAGTGGCGAACAGCAGGGCTGCAACGAAGGGTGGTGCCAGGGAAGTTACGGAAGGGCTGGCCTCCGTTTCTCTGAAAAGTCTCGATGCGACGAGAAAGGCCATGACGGAGGCACCGGCGTGGAACAGAACATTGACCAGGTGGAAGCCTCCGGCCGAAGGTCCGAAGATATGGTAAGTGCCCATATAAATGAGATGCATGACGGGCCTGTAATAGTTTGATGTGGCAGAAGGACCGAGGAACCCCCAGACGCTATTCGAAAAAATTTCCCTGATATGCCCTATATCCCTGATCCAGGGGTTCTTCAGGATCTGGTAGCTGTCATCGTAGACGAAGCCGTTGAAGAGGCTATTGAAATACACCGCGAAGGCGGCAAGCAGGACAGTGATGACGGCGAGCGAAGAGGTTGTCCCCGACGCCGGCAGCGACCTCGGCAAGGGGGGTGTGTGCCGACGGATTCTCATAAGGGATCGTTGTCTTCTGTTTGCGGCCCGAGAACGCCCGCGGATGCGTCCGACATATACCACCTGAAACCGAAGAGGGCCAGTGCCGCTAACCCCAGAAGAGAAATGACATCTCCAGTCACCCGATCCCATGTATTTTCGTACTTGATATCGACGTTATACTTGCCGGCTGGCAGGACGAACCGCGGGAGACCGTAAGGCCCGACATCAAATGAAACTTCCTTGCCATTGACATATATCTTCCACCCGGGGAAATAGTATATGTGTGCAGTCAAGACCGATTTTTTGGGGAGCACGGCACGGAAACTCAAAAGGGCTGGGCGCTTCATGCGTCTCTCCAGTACTGCCCGAGGGTCCGGGGATACCAGCATGCCGGCGAGGGAAGGGTCCGGCTTCTTCTTAACCCACACCGGAATATACTCATCCAGCACCGTCGCCTTAAGATTTCCTGAGCTTATCATACCGGGACTGATGCCCGAAACATGTATGTAAGAGCCATGTCCCGGAGGGAATTGGCCCACGAGTGAAATGGCGGCCAAAGCAATTATGACTGTAACAAACGCAAGTTGCTTCACAAGATGCCCTCGGGCTACCATTACAATTGAGCCGCAAAGAAAACACAAGGCAAAGGTAGCCGGCGACAACAACCGCCACGGGAACTGAAACTTCCGGAGTATTTCGCTGTGCTGCCAGAGCAAGGTGCTTTTGTCTGTCATCATGAAGATGCAGAAGATCAGATAAGCCGCGAACAGGCAGATATTTGTCCGTTGCAGCCGGTTCATGAGTTTCCATCGCATGACCGCGCCGACGACGACAAGGGCCACGAGAATTGATGAAAACGGGGTCACGGAAAACCACGAATATTTGCTCAGAAGAGATTTTACCGTAACAAAATTCTTCAGTACATCAAATTTCCCGATCGTAAGCTGCCATGTTTGGATATACTTCATCTCCCACAGCATCGGCACAATGAAAAAAGATGCCAGACAGGCGCTTATCAACAGTGGCCCGGCGATGTCAGCCAAAAACAGGGATCTTTCGCGTTTCGGCTGATTTGCCACTAAATACAGGAAGACCAGAGGCAGGTACATGAGGAGCGAAAGGACATGGGACAGAGCGAACAAGGCGGCGCTGCTGATGAGTAGAATTTTCATATGCGGTACCGGCGGCTCTTCGTTCATCATTGCGGCAACTGCGTAAAAGAGAAAGGGCGCGACGCTGAGGGCTGTGAATTCGGCAAGAGCGTTCCGGGTAAAAAGGTCCACAAAGTGGTAAGGAGCAAGCACATAAAGGCAGGCGGAAAGCAGACCTCCCAGAGCCCCGAAGTGGAGACGCGAAAAAAGATACATGCCCAGCCCTCCTGCGACAGCCAGTACGAAGAGTACGATTTTCATGGATGCCACCAGGGGTCCGCCGAGCATAATGGGGATGCTGAACAACGTAAGGGAGAGAGGGGGGAAAAAAAGGTAGATAGGAGATCCGTAGCCGCTTTCGAGGTTTGGCGACCAACGAACGGGGAAGCCGCTTTCTTGGAGCGTATGGGCATAATCTGCCGCCCTGGTGAGTTCGAAGGGCCAGTCATGGCCCATGTAAAACCCGCCGTGAAATAGTGGATAGCATGCGATCACTCCACAAATAATGCACAGTAACAGGACATGCTGCCAACCTAAGCGGCTTTCCATTTGCACCATCGCTTGATACCTTCCGATCTGATATGATACTCGCTTTCGCGAGACAATAAAAGGGAATAGGTTCTGCCGTTCTTTACTACGGGGTACGAGAGAAGATTTCGCCGATAAGGCCGTATGGGAAAAAGACCGGACAAACCTTATGTATTCGGGTAAAATAAATACCATGCCGAGGTTCATAAAGAAGAGATCCAGGAAGAGCGGTCTCCCGCCGGGAAGCCTTGTCCACATCGGAGAAAAGAAGACCGACAGGACAAAGATTTCGATTATGGATTACGACGAGAGGGATATGAGGGAGAGGGAAACGGAAGATATCGAGGAATGTTTCATGTTCAGGGACAGCCCGGCCGTTACATGGATCAATGTGGAAGGAATCCACGACACCTCTATTCTGGAGAAACTGGGCGGCTGCTACGGCTTTCATCCTCTCGTCCTGGAGGATATCCTCAACACCGATCAGCGGCCCAAGATGGAAGATTATACGGGCTATCTCTTTATCGTCCTGAAAAGGCTGTCGTCAAACGGTTCCTCCGACGGTATAGCGTCGGAGCAGATAAGTTTCATCCTCGGTCCCAGCTATGTGCTTTCCTTTCAGGAAGGCCCGGCAGGCGATGCCTTCGGCCCGACGAGGGATCGGATAAGGAAGAACGGGACCCGGCTGAGAAAGATGGGGGCGGACTACCTCGTCTATTCGCTTATGGATGCGGTAGTGGACAACTACTTTACCGTGCTTGAAACGATGGGAGAAAAGGTGGAGGTCATGGAAGAGAAGCTTGTGGCGGCTCCTACGGACGAAACTCTCAGGGAGATTCAGTATATGAAGAGGGAACTTATCTTTCTCAGGAAATCGGTATGGCCCCTGAGAGAGGTCGTGGGCAGCATGGTAAGGGGTGACTCATTGTTGATCAGCGAGACCACGAGGATATACCTCAGAGACGTTTATGATCATACCATCCACGTGATCGATACCATCGAGACCTTCCGGGACATGATTTCGGGCATGCTCGATATCTATCTTTCGAGCGTGAGCAACCGGATGAACGCCGTCATGAAAGTACTCACCATCATAGCCACCATATTCATGCCCCTTACCTTCATCGCCGGTGTTTACGGTATGAACTTCAAATACATGCCGGAACTCTACTGGCGTTACAGCTATCTCTGTTTCTGGCTGGTCAATATCATTATCGCCGGCGCCATGCTCACCTTCTTCAGGAGAAAGAAGTGGCTTTAACTGCCTCGCATAACGTCTTATAAATTTCTTCATTGCCGGAAGACCTGAATAATTCCGTTCAGGATAGCACGCTGAAACAGACTCCTCCCGTTGCGTCCCGGGACGACGTTATTTAATTGGACAAAGGACATGGAAAATTGTTTTAATACATCAGTCCCAGGATTTACGGGGCTTGCTCGTCCCCGATTTTATCGGGATCACTTTGGGGGGAGACTGTCAGAAAGGATGAAATGTTTGCGGTGACGCGGCTCATATCCTTTCCATCGGCTAAATAAGACCTGATGGATAAACCCCATGCCTCTGCATTAACACAGCCCCCTCCTTCGAGGGCGCCTGTCTATTCAGGAAAAAAGACATTTTTCAGGTCATTGCTTCTGCCATCGCGACAGGGGAACAGGAGCTTCAATTCATCGTATCTCCACGAAGGCCTGATTGCCGAAGGGCCTTGCTCAGCGATAAATCCGGATTTTTTGTACCGGGAAGGCAGTGAGATGATGTGATTATTTTGCCTCGACGGCGGGAGGTGTCAGGGCCATGAAGGCAACAGATAACAGGGTGGTTACCCAGGAAAAGGAGGAGCAACCATGGATATGGTGGGTCGCATCAAAGGGATTTTACTCAAGCCAAGTCAGGAGTGGGAGGTTGTTGCAGGGGAAACAACAGGTATCGCAGATCTGTATAAGTCTTATGTTTTAATCCTCGCCGCGATCGGTCCCGTGGCTGCGGTCATCGGAACATCAATTGTGGGAATCAGGGTGCCTTTCGTTGGGTCGTACCGGGTCCCCATAACAACGGCCATAGCATCGGGGGTGGTTCAATATGTCCTGACCCTTGTCGGTGTCTACGTCCTGGCCTTCATCATAGATGCGCTTGCCCCCACCTTTTCAGGGCAGAAAAATATGAACCAGGCTTTCAAGCTGGCCGCCTATTCCCACACCCCGGGCTGGCTGGCCGGTATATTCATCATAATCCCCGCGCTGGGCATCCTGGGCATCGTGGGACTGTACGGTCTCTATCTTTTATATGCGGGGCTCCCGGTCCTGATGAAATCGCCACGGGAAAAGTCTATGGGATACACCATCGCGGTCATAATAGCGGCCATAGTGATTTTTGTGCTAATCGGTATGGTATCCCGTGTCTTTGTGTCCTATCCGACGCCGGGGGCGCACATGCCCGGAATGTAAGAGAAGAACTACTCAGGGTTTGAGCTTCACTTGCAGGATGGCAGAGGGGATGCATTGCCTTGTTTCCCCGTTAAACACCGATAACCTTGAAATCTGCGATAGAGTGAGAGTCGCGAACGTTCAAAAGGGATGCAGATTTCTACCGGATTTGCGCCCGGCAAAATTGGTACCATTCCCTGTGGAAAGACCCCGAAAATGCGGACTGGGGCCGCAGTGGAGATCTCTTCGGTGAGGTGGCAGAAGATAAGAAAATATCCGCGCACAAGGTTGAGGCTGCGCAGGCGGGTAATCGCCGACATAGACGGATTTCTTGCAGATCTCAGGAAGGACGCCGGCAAGGGGCTCCATCTTGGCACCGGCGGGTCTAAACTGCCGGGGTTGATAAATTGCGATCTCTACAATCCGGAATCCGATCTTAAAGCGGACGCGACGGACCTTGCCATGTTTGATGACGGCTCCATTGATCTGATTGAGTCCCATCACATGATCGAACATCTGTCGTTCAGAGATACGGAACGTGCCCTGGCAGAGTGGTATCGGGTTTTGCGCATTGGAGGTCTGGTCATTCTCACCTTTCCCGACATTTCGGCAATTTCCCTCAAATGGATGAAGTATTCATTGATGTTTCCCCTCTTCCCGCGTCCGGAGAAACTGGAATATATGGTGAAAATGTTTGTGGGCTCCCAGGAACACGAAGGCATGTATCATAAGAATGCCTTTGATATCAGGCGAATGTCCCGGATTCTTTCAAGGTATCGCTTCAGGGTGGAATTCACTTATTGTCCGTATCCGAGGAGGCCTACTCCTTCAAGGCTGGTAATAGCGAGAAAAGCCGGTTCATAGGAATGATTGAGCTCATACTGGGTTGGAGCTTCGAGGCGTGGAGATACGGGGCCGGTTAGCTTCTGGATTAAAGCCTTGCAGAATTGTTACCATTCCCTGTGGGAAAAGCGCCGAACATGAAGGACTATGACGCGGAATGCCGCGAATTCGTCTTCCCTGTTCCTGAAAGGTTCTCATTTCCCCTGGACGTCTTCGACAAGTGGGGCGACCGGCGGGCACTCTTCTGGACCGACGGAAGTCGTGAGCTGCAACTCACCTTTCGGGAGTTGACGGTCCTTTCCTCAAAAGGCGCAGGTGCTCTGAGAAGACTCGGGATCGGGCGTGAAGACAAGGTCCTTGTTATGTTACCCAACGTCCCCGAGTGGTGGGAGGTGATGCTCGCCCTGATGAGGCTTAACGCGGTGCCTATCCCGGCCACGACTTTACTTTCATCAAAGGACATCGCATACAGACTTTCGGCGACTGAAATAAAGGCCGTCATCACTACCTGCGAAAATGCGCCTAAGGTGGAAGGTGCGGTATCGGGCGGAGTGGGCGGATCGGTCATCCTCGTCTCCTGCTGTGAAGGTCCGGTCAGTCAGGGATGGTGCGATTACATGGATGAGCGCTACAAGGCCGGTGCCTTTGAAGGTGAAAGGGCTGCATCGGGAGACCCGGGGCTTGTCTATTTCACTTCGGGGACTACGGGACAGCCGAAGATGGTCCTACATACGCAGGTGTCCTATCCTCTGGCCCACAGGCTCACGGGGAAATACTGGCTCGATCTTGGACCGGAAGATCTCCACTGGAACCTCGCCGATACAGGGTGGGCGAAGGCGGCATGGTCGAGCCTCTTCGGTCCGTGGAACATGGGGGCGGCGATCTTCACTTTTCAAAGGACGGGGAAGTTCGATCCCTCCCAAACGATGGAGATCATGCAGAGGTATCCGATGACAACGTTCTGCGGACCGCCTACTGCTTACAGGATGATGGTAAAGGAACTGTCGGCGATGCCGAAATTCTCTTTCCGCTCGCTCCGGCATTTTGCCGCCGCGGGTGAACCGCTGAACAGTGAGGTCATAGAGATCTGGAAGGAGAAGGCCGGTGTTCCCATATATGACGGCTATGGCCAGACAGAGACGATCAACGTGCTCGCCAATTTCAGGTGTCTTCCCGTCAGGCCCGGTTCCATGGGCAAGCCCGTGCCGGGATTCTCCATGGCTGTTATAGACGAGGAAGGAAAGGAGCAGCCGCCAGGAAGTGAAGGCGATATCGCAATCAGGATAAGACCGCACAGGCCTGTCGGGTTATTCAGCGAATACCTCGGCAATCCCGGGGCGACTCAGCATACTCTGAAGGGTGAATGGTATCTGACCGGGGACAGGGCTTACAGGGATGAGGAAGGCTATTTCTGGTTCGTCGGAAGGGCCGACGATATAATTCTCTCGTCCGGATACAGGATCGGACCTTTCGAGATTGAGAGCATACTCGTCGAGCATCCTGCAGTGAAGGAGTCAGCTGTCGTAGCGAGCCCTGACGAGATACGTGGGGAGGTCGTGAAGGCGTTCATTGTTCCGGCGAAGGGCTTTGCTCCGTCGGAGGGGCTTGTGAAAGAGATACAGCAATTCGTGAAGGGACACACCGCCCCATATAAATACCCCAGGAAGATCGAGTTCATCGACGAACTTCCCAAGACAGTGAGCGGCAAGATTAAGAGGCGCGAGCTGAAGATGAGGGAATTCAAGAAATAGACAGGACCTTTTCCGCAATAATTACGTGTGGTGTAGAATTGCCGCTTCTCTGCTTCAAGTAAACATTCTGAGATTGTCCCCCTGGTCGACGCTTTCCCCTTTATTGCCGAAATTTAACACTGACGACATGAAGTCTTAACAATCCATCGTTATGCTAGTAGTCAGAGGTAGCGATGAAAGAAGGTAAAACTTTGGCGATGGAGGACAAGATGCTTAGTCTATCTGACGCAGTCATGAAATGCGACGATTATTCGGAGGCGGATTCACGGTGTGACCGGGGGATCCCCGTGGCTCCCCTCTTCGGCCACTATTATTGTACAGGGAAGCACGAAGACTGTCCTTTGCGTCTCTGGGTGAAGACGCTGCCTCGTCCGGCCGATGTGGTACGCCCGACGAGAAAACCGTCTATTGTGAGGAGGAAGGCATGAAATGCACTCTGAAATGTACTCATCTCGTCAAGGGAAAAAACGTCGTCTGCAGGGCTCTGGAAAAGGCCTATATCCCGAGCCTGTTTCAGCTCGTTGAATACTGCAGGAGTGGAGACTACAGAAAATGTCCTTTCTATCCGAGAGGAATAGTCTGCAAATGGTCCGGAAGGCGGTCGGAGCGCCGGAGCGATGACCGGCCGACAACATTAATTAAAGGAAGACGATCTGCACGCAATTGTCGGAAACAGTCTTCCCGTCATTTTTCTTCTCCTTCTTGTCTGGCCGACCTCGGTGACAAAAAGGGTGTCCGCTCGGGGCCGTGCCGAGCCTCGGATTAAGGACCTTTTTCGCCCCATTCCTTCCCACTTTTTCAGATTGAGTATGTCGTCGCATCCCTGCCGGCTGCCTCAGAAGTTGTTTTTCCCTTTGCTTCTGTGGGACCATAGATTATGCAAACGATCCCGCTGCGGCATGGAAGCTGCGGGTGAAGATTTCACCAGTGACAGGGGAGCTGAAATGTGTGAGTTCTGCACCAAACACGGTGACGGTAAGGTATGGTACAAGAACGCGGAGAATTACTCCCGCGACCTCCTTTCCGATATAAGGCGCCGGGCCTTTATACGGGATTTTCTCTCCACCACTATCAAAGAGGGCTTCGACTCTCTCGGGAGGCTCGAAGCCCTCTACATGAAGAAGGGCCGTCTTCCGGATTCCCTCATCAGACGTATGGAAGGGAGGGCGAAGGCGGAGCATTTCGGACAGGTCCTTCCCTTGGAAGAGATCAGTGAACTGGTCCTTAAGGCGGACACGATTGTACGCATGCCCTGCGCCTGCCGCTGGACGGCGAAGAAAAAAGAGATCAGGTGTTGCTATGGCGTAAGTTACGGACCCGAGGCGTGGTACAGAGAGATAGACATGAGCTATTTCGGCAAGGCCTCTGCCGAAGGTCTCGAATCGGTGGAACGCGAAGAGGCCGTCAGGCAGATAGAAGAGATGGAGGACTACGGGGCGGTGCACACTATATGGACGATGGTGACGCCTTTTATCGGAGCCATATGCAACTGTGCGGCCCATGACTGCATCGCGATGAGGACCCTGTCCGGCATAGGCGTCGAGACGATGGCCAGGGCAGAGTACGTTGCAGTCGTGGATGAGGAACTTTGCGAGGGGTGCGGGCTCTGCTATGAGCGTTGTCAGTTCGGCGCAATCGCTTCCGTCCGCGAAGGCGGACGAATCACATCGAGGACAGACCGGCAAAGGTGCTTCGGATGCGGATTATGCAGGACCGTCTGCGGTCCGGGAGCCATTAGGCTGGTAACGAGATAGCAAAGCCAGCCCTTTACAGGTCAACGGCTCGAAGTCAGCTTCATATCTGTTCGCCGCTTACCGCAACCTTTTCGGCCGCCAGGCTGTTAACATAATTGTTCAAAGTCCTGGCTGCAACTCCGCTCAGCACGAGCAGACCTACCAGGTTAGGAATGGCCATGAAGCCGTTCAGTACATCAGACAGCGTCCAGACAAAGGAAAGCTTCGCCACTGCGCCTAAAAAAGTGGCAATGACGAACAAGGCCCGATAGGGTAGGTTGGTGACTGAACCGAACAGGTATTCCGTGCACTGTTCACCATAGTAGGACCAGCCAAGGATGGTGGAATAGCCGAACAGGGCCGAACCGAGGGTAACGATGTACCCCCCGAATATGCCGATGACGCTGCTGAAGGCGGTAATGGTAAGGGCGGTGCTGGTCTGGCCGGTCTTCCATGCGCCGGTCATGACAATGGCCAGGGCCGTAATCGAGCAGGTTACAATGGTGTCTATGAAAGTTCCGGTCATTCCTATCAGCCCCTGTCTGGCCGGGTCGGCTGTTTTGGCGGCAGAGTGGGCCAGGGACCCGGTGCCGAGCCCGGCTTCGTTGGAAAAGATTCCCCGGGCAACACCGAATTGAATCCCCTGGGCCACCGCGGCACCGGCGAAGCCTCCGGCGGCGGCCTGACCGGAAAAAGCGCTGCTGAAGATGAGATCAATGGCCCGGGGGAGGGCGCTGATCCTGAGCAGAATCACGATCAGCCCTCCGCCGATATAGACGAGTGCCATGAAAGGCACGAACCATTCGGCGACGACGCCCAGCCTTTTGACACCGCCCAGGATGACTACGGCCGTCAGGCCCGCCAGGATCAAACCCACCACCACGTTGGCCGTCGTGACACTGTCGATATGAAAGAGGGTGGTAACAGACAGAGCCACGCTGTTGGACTGTACCATGCAGCCTATCCCGAAGGCGGCGATCATGCCGGCAAAGGCAAAGGCGACGGCCAGGACCTTTCCAAACCCCTTCCCGATATAATCCGAGGCCCCTTCTTCCAGATAGTAAAACGCGCCGCCGATCATGGTGCCGTCATCGGCCTTGCGCCGGTATTTCACACCGAGCATCGCTTCAGTCCCCCTGGTGGCCATTCCGATCAGGGCGGTGAGCCACATCCACAGCGGGGCACCGGGGCCGCCCAGGGCGATGGCCGTGGCCACCCCGGCGATATTACCGTTGCCAACGGTGGAGGCCAGGGTGGTCATCAGGGCCTGAAAAGGGGTGATGTCTCCCTCACCTTCCGCCCGGGCCTTGAAGGACGCCCCGGTGAAGGCCAGTTTAAGGGCGTGTCCCAGCTTTCTGAACTGGACCCCGCGGAGTCTCACGGTCAACACAATGCCGGTGGAAAAAAGCGCGATCATCATGTACTTGCCCCACATGAAACCGTCGAGGGCATTCAGCCAGTCCATCGGGATATTCCTCCTCTGTTGAAGTTTATCTCTTGACGATGAAAGAACGATGTAATGTCTGTCTTTCCCATAAGCTAACTGAAGGCGTATAGTTGCGTCAAGATTCCTCGATTCTTGTCCTGACGGTAGGCAAGACTCTCTGACAGCGGAGTGTGGGCCTGTGCACTGCGGCGCCCTGGCGATGGTACCGCGATCTCCTGCCGTGATAGCGCCTCGGACAACCTCTCAGGGCCATCACGATCATGACGGCGAGGATCACGACTGCGAAGAGCAAACTCTTCATCTTCCCCATGACGACATAATATCACAAAGGGTGGGGCGAGCTGACAGCTGATAGCTTTCTTATATCTTCCTCAAATCGATGACCCTTTTTGCCTTACCCTCGCTGCGTTCCAGACTCTTTTTTTCGACCAGCTTGATGTCCACGGCTATGCCCAGTTCCGAGGCCAGTCTTCTCTTGATCAGGTTGATCAGCTCGTTCTGCCTCTTCATCTCGTCGAAGAATATTGATTCCGATACCTCTACCCTGACCGTCACGTCGTCGAGCGCACCTTTCCTGTCGACCACGATCTGGTAATGGGGCTCCGTGCCCTCGATGTCGAAGAGGACCGCCTCTATCTGAGACGGGAATACGTTGACCCCCTTTATGATCAGCATGTCGTCGGTCCGTCCCATTACCCTGTGCATCCTCATGAACGTCCTTCCGCAGGGGCAGGGCTCCGGCATGAGACGCGTGAGGTCCCTCGTCCTGAAGCGGATGACGGGGAAGGCCTCCTTGGTGAGGGTCGTGATTACCAGCTCGCCTGTTTCCCCCGGCGCCACCGGTTCAAGGGTGTCGGGGTTTATGACCTCGACGAGGAAATGGTCCTCGTTTATATGCAGTCCGTTTCTCTCCAGACACTCTCCGGCGACTCCCGGACCCATCACCTCGCTCAGGCCGTAATTGTCGGTGGCCGTGATCTTCAGCTTCTTCTGTATCTCTTCCCTCATGGCCTCAGACCACGGCTCCGCCCCGAAGAGGCCATGTCTCAGGGAGAGGGAATTCACATTGATCCCCATTTCGACCATCGTATCAGCGATAAGCAGGGCATAGCTCGGGGTGCATATGAGGGCGGTCGTCCTGAAGTCCTGCATGATCTTAATCTGGCGGGCGGTGTTCCCGCTCGAAATTGGTATGACCGAGGCGCCGAGGCGCTCCGCTCCATAATGCAGACCGAAGCCGCCGGTAAAAAGACCGTATCCGAAGGCTATCTGGACAACGTCGTCTTTTGTTATTCCGCCTGCAATAAGGATCCTTGCAACAAGGTCCGACCATGTCTTGAGATCGTTTCTTGTGTATCCAACAACGGTGGACATGCCCGTAGTCCCCGAGGAGGCATGGATCCTCACCACTTCCCGGAGCGGCACGGCGAAAAGCCCGTAGGGATAGCTGTCTCTCAGGTCGTTCTTCGTGGTGAAGGGCAACTTTCTGAGGTCTTCCAGCGAACGGAACTCGTCAGGGTCGATTCCGGCCTCGTCGAACTGTTTCCGGTAGAAGGGCACGTTCATGTAGACCCTGGAGACTATGGCTTCGAGCCTCTCCAGCTGAAGCTGCTTCAGCTCTTCCCTGTCCATGCATTCAAATTCCTGCTGCCAGTACATGTCAACCTCCCTTTAGAGAAAACAACTGTGAGTCATTAATTTCTACCTTTTTTGTAAAAGTTTGCGATTCCCGTGTTTCACTGTTCACTACGCGCTATTTGCCATTGACTACTTACGTCTCACGATTCACGATTCACTTTTTGCTATTTACTATTCACGATATTCTGGTTTCCGCATCGAGGTCCCGGCCCAGGTAGGCCCGCTGTATTTCCCTGTTGGCAAGGAGGTCCTCGGAAGGCCCCTGGAGTATTATCCTGCCGGTCTCGATCACGTAACCCCTGTCGGCTATCCCGAGGGCGGCCTTGGCGTTTTGCTCTACGAGGAGGACAGTGTTGCCCTCCTCGCGCAGCTTGCGGACGATTTCGAAAATGCCCTTCACGATCAGAGGTGCAAGCCCCATCGAGGGCTCGTCCATCATTATGAGTTTGGGCCGGGCCATGAGTGCCCTTCCGATTGCCAGCATCTGCTGCTCGCCTCCAGAAAGCGTACCGGCCAGCTGCGATTCCCGCTCCCTCAGAATCGGAAAGAGTCCGTAAATTCTTTCGAAGTCTCCTTCGGTCCCATCCCTCTCTTTCCTCTTGTGCCGCACGTATGCCCCCAGGAGGAGATTTTCCCTCACCGTCAACGTCGAAAAGACCTGACGCCCTTCCGGCACAAGGGAGCACCCCATGAATACTATCTTCTCTGTGCGCAAACCCCGGATGTTCCGTCCGTCGAATACGATCTCCCCGCTTCGCGGCCTCAGGAGGCCCGAAACAGAATTCAGGAGGGTCGTCTTTCCGGCCCCGTTGGCCCCGATGATCGTGACTATCTCGCCGGGACTCACGTGCATCGAGATCCTCCTCAACACCCTGAGTTTACCATAGCCCGATTCCAGGTTCGTGATCTTAAGCATCTTCTTCCCCGAGATAGATGCTTATGACTTCTGCGTTCTTCTGGATCGCAAGCGGCGTGTCGTCGGCTATCGTTTGCCCGTAACTCAGTACGATGATCTCGTCGGAGATATTCATGACCAGAGACATGTCGTGCTCGACGAGGAGCACGGTTACGCCCATGTCCTTTATCTTGGCTATGAGCCGGGCCGTTTCGGCTGTCTCCCTCATGTTGAGTCCGGCGGCAGGTTCGTCCAGGAGAAGGAGTTTGGGCTCGCAGGCCAATGCCCGCGCAAGTTCAACGGCACGCTGCTGGCCGTAGGAGAGGCTGGTGGCCTCAAGGCCGGCGAGTCCGGCTATGCCCAGGAATTCCATGATTTCCAGGGATCTTTCTCTTATATCCGTCTCTTCCCTCCGTGTCCGGGGCAGGTTGAGGATGCTGGCAATGAACTCCGCTCTGCTGTGCGAATGTCTGCCAATCATGACGTTTTCCAGGGCCGTCATCTTCGAGAACAGCTTGATATGCTGGAAAGTGCGGGACAGTCCCCTTCCTGCAATCTGGTACGGCCTCAGGTTTTGTATCGGCCTTTCTTCAAAAAGTACAGTGCCGGAATCGGGACGGAGGAACCCCGAGATCAGGTTGAAGAGCGTTGTCTTGCCTGCGCCATTGGGCCCTATCAGTGCCTTGATGGTGCCTCTTCTTATGTAGAAGCTTACGTCGTTTACGGCCTGGAGGCCGCCGAACTTCTTGCTTACACCTTCTACCTGGAGCAGGGCCACTATTCTGCTCCTCCCTGATCGGAGCGGAAGGAGAACGTTCTTTTCAGGTCTCCCAGGACACCGGACCGGAGAAGTCCCTCCGGCGCAAAGAGCATGATTACGATTAGTATTCCGCCGAAGACGGCGTCGTCGTAAGATCCTAAATAGCCCCTGAGGGAGAGGTAGTTGAGCAGGACGCCCATGGACAGAGCGCCCCAGAGGTTTGCCATGCCGCCAACGGCGACGATAGCTACGTAGCGCACCGACTTCATGATCGATGCCTCGGACGGTCCGATACCTCCGTTGTAATGGGTGAGGAAGACCCCGGCAACGGCTGCGTAAACAGCGCTTAGGACGAAAATGTTCAGCTTGTATTTCGATACATTGACACCCATGGCGTCGGCGGCGTCCTCGGCGGCATGGATAGCCCTGAGCGCCCTTCCCACGCGGGAATCGATCAGGTTCAGGAGGACTATCATGCCGAGGATGACCAGCCCCCAGGCGATGTAATAATTCTGGATTATCATGGATATTTTTCCGCTCACCCCGACGCCGGGAAAGAGTGTGAAGGCCGGGACATCGGACAGGCCGTCGGCGGCTCCGAGGAATGTGGTCCCCAAAACGAGCCTGTATACGATAATCCCGAAGCCGAGGGTGGCCATGGCGAGATAGTGACCTTTCAGTTTCAGGACCGGCCCTCCTATTATATAAGCGACGAGAAGAGTCAGCAGGATTGCGATGACGCAGGCCGTCCAGGGCTGGACCGTAAGAAGGCTGCCGCCGTAAAGGTCCTGACGCGCCGAGAGAACCCCGGCCTTGGCAAGAAAGGAAACAACTGCCTTTCCCCTGTACGGCGTCAGATCGAAGGTCGTGAGAAAGGCCGAAGTGTAACCGCCTATGGCGAAGAACCCTGCGTGTCCCAGCGATATCTGCCCGGCATAGCCGATCAGAAGA
>Ga0307436_1000068_pt1 | contig 40039 bp, 30 predicted proteins | sample SalMarWE160440MG_FD_202513 | JGI IMG/M metagenome (GOLD analysis project Ga0307436, IMG submission 202513) | Salt marsh sediment microbial communities from the Plum Island Ecosystem LTER, Massachusetts, United States - WE1604-40 | ecosystem: Environmental > Aquatic > Marine > Intertidal zone >...
CCGCGAGCCAGGATTCCTGCGGGGGAGCCCGAGACCTCTTCCGTCGAAGCCGAGATCGCGCGCCTGCGCGATCTCGACGTTAAAGCCCTACGCGCCCGATAGCGGACAGGCTTCGGGCGGGACGCCGCACCCAACATTGCACACCAAGCAGGGCGTCCGTTACCGCTACTATGTCTCGCAGCCCTATCTTCGCGGACACGCCAAGCCGCCGGTCGGAGCGATCGTCCGTGTCCCTGCCGCCGAGATCGAGGAGGCGGTGGCCAAGGCCATCGAGACACATCGTGATCACATCACCGTCGCGCACAAAAGTGCAGTAGATCGAACCGGCTCACTCGCGGAGGTTTGCCGGATCGAAGTGCGCAGGAGCGAACCGGCGGTTTGGCTGAAGACTGCCGGTGAGAACCATCACGAGAACGATCAGGAGCGCGAAGCAGATCAATCTGCGGCCATAGATCGAGCCCCTTTCCTGCTGATCCCATGGACCAAGCCGCCGGCCAAGAGGTTCAAGGAAATCCTTGTCCCTGCTAATGTCGAACGACACCGCATACGACCAATCAAATTCGAGCGGCGCGCGGCACTGCTCAAATCAATCGCGCGCGGGCGTGCCTGGTTGGACGAGATCGTCTCCGGCACGGCTACCATCGAGGCCATTGCCGCTCGACAGAAGTGCAGCATGCGCCACGTCAATATGACGATCTCACTTGCCTTCGTTGCACCGGGGCTGGTCAAGGCTGCCGTCGAGGGCCGGCTCCCTCGCGGGATCGGCGTCGCGAATCTGCGCGAGCCCGCAGCTGAATGGTCGCTGCAGTACCAGCGACTCGGTCTGACGCCATCCTGATTCTCGCGCACAGCAACAGCATCACTCGGCATCCATGGCCGACCGCTTCCGCGCGGCACTATCTGCCCAACACGACTGATTGAGCGAAGCGCCTTTTCTTTTGCGGTTGGCAGCTCACAGGCGAAGTTTTCAGCACCACATTTTTTCGGCGTCAGGAACGGGTATTTATGCCTCGGAGACGGGAGCCCGAATTGCGCCTTTCACCCGTTGCAGGGACTCGGAGACCGTATGTGCACACCGAAAAAGCCCGCCAAATGCGGGCCTATTCCACAAGTCTCCCGACAAGGCCAGAAACCGCGAATGCGTGGTGGCGGACGCAGTCACATGCGAACCCGTCTCCATCCTCAAATTCCCTGCTAACAGGGAAATTAACAGGGAATTTCGTAGAAACCGGCCACCACGGCGAATTTCGGCGCCCAGTCGTCCAACAAATTCAATGGCTTGGATTAAAATTCCCTATCCATCAGAACAGGGAAATTTTTTTAGCGAACAGGGAATTTCCGGGTGAGAACAGGGAATATGAACGAGAAACGGCACAGCGTAATTTCCGGACGACGTTTTCGGGAGGGACAAGCGGAGAACCGTCTCGGGCTTCACTACTTGGACCGTTCCGAGGAGGTCAGGCCAGACCCGAACCATCCATGCCAAAATCGCCCTATCGATGCGGCGCAGCCGGAGGCGAGCTGGCGCCTGCCGCAAAGTGACATTGAGCTGGTGGCGAAGCAAAATATTCTCAGCTTCAAGCCGTCTGCGTGACTTGAACAGGTTGGAGATCACGATTGCGACGGCGTGCAGAACCGCAAACATCACTTCTCACTTCTCATGATGCGATGATTCTGCCGAGGCACGCGAATCCAGGCCGAATAGAATTTTCGGAAAGGACAATCAGCAATCCGTACAGCAGCTGAAACGAGATTGTTGGGACCACAAACAGGTCCATCGATGCAATCCCGTCAGCATAGTTGTGGAGAAACGTGTTCCACCCTTGCGACGGTGGTCTCCGGTTCCTCGCCATATACTTGGCGACCGTCGTCTGACCGACATCGATGCCCAGCTTGAGCAGCTCGCCGTGGATCCTTGGTGCACCCCAGAGCGGGTTGGCAAGGCTGATGTTGCGGATCAATTGCCTAATGTCTGCCGACAGCTTCGGACGGCCGCCAAGCGATTTTGACTTCCATCGCCAATACAGGCGAAAACCCCTCCGATGCCAACGGATTACAGTTTCTGGCCTAACGATCGCCAAGGCTCTCAACACGTTCGGCGCCAAGCCATACAGCCCCGCAAATACCAGCCGATCGATGCTGCGAAAGACTGGGCGCTTGGGTGATTTCCGCCGCAGGAAATTGAGTTGATGGCGAAGCGCCAAGATCTCTGCTTCTCTAATCGGCCAGTTTTGGTCAAGCGCTTTCAGACTTTCCACGACTACGGTGTCGATGTCGCTCGCGGGCTCGTGCTTCTCTTCGGAATCGGCACCAAGGCCGTTCCATCATGGGATTCGAGAACGAGGCGGACCAATCTTTCAGTCGACCTTGCCGTCCAATGAACGGCGGGTCCAAGCAGAGATACGATCTCACCTCATCCATCGTCCCGCGAGGGACGTCACGCCACCACAGGGGTGGAGCTCGAGTTTCCTCCTATTGGACTTAATGCTGTAGTTTCATGTTGTTGCAGCCACTTCCCGGGTCCAATGGAACTCGGTGCCGTCCATCCAGATGCGGTGCATGATCACGGCCAACCGGCGCGCCAATGCCACAATCGCCTTTTTCAGGCCGCGACGTCTGGCGATTTGCATCGCCCAAGCCTTGAGCCAGGACCACCGCGTTGAGCGTACCAGCAGAATCTGGGCCGCCTCGTAGAGCATGACCCGCATCATCTCGTCTCCGCACTTGGATATTGCGCCGGTGTAGTTGCTCTCGCCGGATTGATACTTGCAGGGTGTCAGACCCAATACCGCGCCGACCGCTCGCGAGTTGCGAAAGCGAGCGGGCACATCGACCGTGGCACGATAGGTCAGTGCCACCACGGGCCCAACACCGGGGATCGTCATTAGCCGCCGGCACACCTCATCCTCCCGGACGATGGCGAGCAAGCGGCGGTGCAGGATGGCGATCTGTTCGCGTAACACCCTGCGCACGACGAGCAGCGGCTCGATCAGAACGGCCAGATCGGGAAGGTTCTCGACCAGCTCCTTGATCCGCGCCTCGAACTTGGCCGCGCCGACCATACCCACCTTGAGGCCAAAGTTGCGCAAGGTTCCACGCAGATCGTTGTCGATGGCAATGGCCTTTGACTGCAGTAACTTGCGATGGGTCAGCAGCATCCGCAGCTTCTGGCTGCGTAACGTCTTCACATGCACCGGACGATAAAGCCCCGCCCGCATCATCTGCGCGATGCCGCGGGCATCGTTGCGGTCCGTCTTGTTGATTTGCGCCTTCAGAACAGCCCGCATGTGCCTGGTCTCAACGCAGATGACCGGCAGGTTTGCTTCTCCCAGGGCGCTGTAAAGCCATTGCGACAGCGGTCCGGCTTCCAATCCAATGCGTTTAAAGCGGTAGGCCGCGTTCTTCAGCACCGCCAGCAATGCATCTGGCTCGCTCGCGGCTTTGACTTCTCGAATAATCCCGCCCGCATCATCCACAATGCAGACGCTCGTCTCATTGACTGACACGTCTAATCCAGCAAAATGCTCCATGCTGCGCTTCTCCTTCTGATGCTTGAGGCCCGTTCACACGGTGACCTCGTTTCACCATCAGCCTGAAGCGCAGCACCCAAATTCTTCCGCTATCCACAACAACGCTGGCCGATTACCCCATCTTCCAGCGAGCTTCGCGATCGGAACAATCCGATCAGCGCGCACCAGATCAGTCCGCAAAAATCGCTCATCGAGCGGAAAGTTCGCCCGATTCGCTGGTTCCAGCCAACCGAATTAGGTTTCCGACAGGGACAGCGCATAATAAACAATCGATATTACAAAACTCGTGCATTGGACCGTTCGCGATAAGATGCCGAAGGGTCGCGCCGTGTCGCTGTCGACGTGGAAGCGCTCTTTTCTTACGGGCTGCTTGGCTCGCGCCGACGTGAGCGCTTCGGCTCACACGACGGCCTCGGCATGGTGGCTGCCGAACTGCATCACGACGCGGTCGACGTATCGCGCAATCGAGGCTTTGGGTTGCCCACGGGCGCGATCATGGAGGGCCGGCACGACAGGTGGTCGCGCCCACGATTCAAGCCGGAGGCTGGGTCCTTCCTGGCCCGGCCAGCCCGCGGGGCGTAGGCCGCCCAAGCTTTTTCCAGTTTGACTGTTCAAAATTCGAGGTTGACGCTGTTGACACACCGCGTCACTCCGTTGACGCCGTCGCAGACCCCGTAGCCGCAGATTTGCCTATCGAGCTTCTACACTCAACGTCAGCGACCGTGATCAATCTAAAGAGTATCGCGACGACAGGCGCGTGTTAGCTGCCCCAATTTGCCGCTGGCGCCCGAATCTAAATTATTTTCTTTGGATTGAGGACGTTCTGCGGGTCCAACATCGCCTTCAATTCGCGCATCAGATCCTGCTCGGCCGGCAACAACATGCGTTTGAGCTCGGCGCGCTTGATCAGCCCAATGCCGTGCTCGGCGCTCACCGTGCCACCGAGGGAAAGCGACACCTCGGCAATCGCTGCGATGAGGTCTGGCCAACGCTTCTGAAATTCCGCCGCGTCCATGCCGTCGGGTGGCAAAACGTTGAGATGGATGTTGCCGTCGCCGACATGACCGAAGGGCGCCGGCCGGCAGCCGGGCACGACGCGGGTCGCCACCTCGTCAGCGCGCGCGATGAAGGCAGGAATCGCCGCTACAGGCACCGCCGTATCGCTCTTCAGACTTCCAGGCGTGGCGATCATCGCATCGGCGATGCCTTCGCGGATGCGCCAGAGGCCATGGCGTTGGGCTTCGCTCGCGGCAACGGTGCCGTCGCTGACGATATTCGCTGCTACCGTCTCTTCGAGCAACGCACTAAGCGCACCATCGAGATCGAAATATCGGCTGGCGCTGTCCGCCTCCAGCAAGAGCAGCCACGGGGTCTCCTGCGCCAGGGGCCAGCGCGTCTCCTGCCGGTGCTGCATATGCAGACGCACGCAGACGTCCGACATCAATTCGCAGGCGGAAACCACCTCGCCGAAAGCGGCCTGCGCGCGGGCATAGAAGACGAGCGCCTTGTCCGGCGACGCAAGCCCGACTAGCGCGGTGACACGCTGCACCGCCGCCGGCCGCAGGCTCAAGGTCGCCGCCGTGATCAAGCCGAGTGTGCCTTCGCTGCCGAGAAAGAGTTGCTTCCAGTCGTAGCCGGCATTGTTCTTGCGCAGCGGCGCTAGGCGCGACAGCACACCGCCGTCGGCGAGCACAACTTCGAGGCCAAGCACCTGGTCGCGCGCCATGCCGTAACGCAGCACGTTGTTGCCGCCGGCATTGGTAGCGAGGTTACCGCCGATCTGGCTAGAGCCAGCGCCGCCATGATCGATGCCGAGCAGCCGCCCTTGCGCAGCGGCAGCGGCCTGCGCCTCAGCCAGCGTGCAGCCAGCCTCGACAACGATCGCATTATTGATGACGTCGACGCTGCGGATACCGCGCATGCGGGCAAAGGAGACGACGACGTCGAGGCCGTCGCTTTGCGGCGTAGCGCCGCCGGCGAGCCCAGTGCCACCGCCGCGCGGTACGATGTGGGCGCCGGCCGCCGCGCAAGCGCGCACAATGGCCGTAACCTCCTTGGTGGTGCGCGGCCGTACGACGATGAGGTCGGTTTCGCTCGATGTGACGGCGAGGTCGCCGCGATAGGGCGCGATGTCGTGCGGATCGTCGAGCACGCCATCGGTGCCGACGATCGAACGCAAGACATCGAGCAGGTCGCTCATGACATCGCACGGTGCAAGCCGGAGATCACCGCGTCATTGTCCTCGCGCGTGCCGACGGTGACGCGCAATGCACCGGGCGTGTCGTGCCAGGGCAAGGCAAGTACGAAGATGTTCTCTTTCTGCAATGCGGCAGCGAGTTCGCCCGCCGGACGCGGCGTGATCGCCATGATAAAATTGGCTGCGCTTGGCAGAGCGCACATGTCGAGCTGCGCCAAGGCGCCGGCGAGACGCACACGCTCCAATGCGGTGAAATCGAGCAGCATCTTGAGATAATCGGTATCTGCGAGTGCGGCCATCGCACCTGCCAACGCCATGGCGCTGATGCTGAAAGTGGCGCGGACCTTACGGTAGGCGTCGGCCAGCGCGACCGAGCTTGCGATGCCGTAGCCAATACGCGCGCCCGCGAGGCTATAGGCCTTGGAAAAGGTGCGGGTCGCGATCCACGGCCCCTTGCGCCGGCCGAGTAGCGGCAGCGCCTCGAAACCGCCGGCATGGCGGCCGAACTCATAATACGCCTCGTCGTAGTGCAGCAGTACATGGTCCGGCAGCTCAGCAACGAGATGTTCGATCTCGTCACCGGTCAGCATGGAGCCGGACGGGCTGTGCGGCGAGGCGATGAAAAAGAGCCGCGTGCGTGGTGTCACCGCGGCGAGCATGGCAGCGATATCGGCCCCGCCGTCGGCGCGCAACGGCACACCGATATACTCGCCGCCGCGCAACGCGATGGCCCGATTGAAGGTGATGAAGCCGGGATCTGGTGCGATGCCCTGGTCGCCCGGATCGAGCGCAATCTCGCCACTGCCAAAGAGCAGTTCATTGGAGCCGGCGCCGATGACGAGGCGGTCAGCGGCCACGCCGAAGCGTTGCGACAACGCGGCAATGAGCGCATGCCCCTCATGGTCGGGATAGCGGTTCGCTTCCGTGACCGCCTGCTGCATCGCCGCCAGCACGGCAGGCGCCGGCGCGAACGGCGACTCGTTTAGATGCAAGCTGCGCGGCGGCCATTGCGCCCCAAGCTCGGCCGGTACCAGCATCGGTGGCAAAAGCTTGAGCCGCTCGACCCTCGGCACCGGCACAAATTCAGCGATGGGCCCAGTCATTCGCATCGTCCGAATTGCCGGGCGAGAGACCGAGCACATCGCCTTGGGTGGTGACGCCGAGACCGAGCACCGTGCGGTTGACGTAATTGAAATAGGCGACGACTTGGTTGACCTCGAGGATCTGGCCGTCATCCATACCGGCTGCGCGCATGGCCTCGAATGAGCTTTTCAACTCACGTTTCTGCTGCGGCGCCTGCGTGAGCACCGTGGCATAGTCGAGCGCGGCGCTCTCGGCGTCCCTAAAGACGTTGCCGAAGTCAACGCGCTCCAGCGCCGCGCGGATTGCCGCCGCACGGAAGTCGTCCTTGAGCAGGCGGCGCAGCCCGGCATAGTGGTGATCGACGCAATAGACACAGCCGTTGAGCAGGCTCACATGCACGCCCAGCGTTTCCAGGAACCATTTCGGCGTGACATTGCCGGAATGGTGGAGCACGTATTTGTAGAGAGCCATGTGACCCTCCATGCTGTGCGGCCGCAGGCTGTGCGCCAGCATGATGTTGTCGATTTTTCCATCCGGACCTCTGATTCGATCGTAGAGGGACCTCAGCCGGCCATTCGACTCAGAATACGGGACATGATCGATCCACATTGCCGTTCCTTTTCCTAGGCGCCACGCTAGCCCAACAGCAGCGCATCGTCCGAAAGTTCTTCACCTTGATCGCGTTTGAACAGTGCCAACAGATCCACAACGGACATGGCGCGGCGCTCGGCGCCGGCGACGTCGAAGACGATCTCGCCGCGATGGAACATGATGGTGCGCTCGCCGACTTGCAGCGCCTGCGCCATCGAATGGGTGACCATGACCGCGGTCAGCTTCAGGTCAGCGACGATCTGCTGCGTCAGTTCCATGACGAAGGCCCCGGTCTTAGGATCGAGCGCCGCGGTATGCTCATCGAGCAGCAGAACTCGGGTATTGCCGGTGGTCGCCATCAAAAGGCTCACCGCCTGGCGCTGGCCGCCGGACAAGAGACCGACCTTGTCGTCGAGTCGGTTCTCCAGACCGAGCTTGAGCAGCCGCAGCCGCTCCGCGGTCTGCTCGCGCATCGTGCGGTCGATGGCGAAGCGGAAGCGGCGCGGCTCGGTGCGGCCATGGGCGAGGGCGAAATTCTCCACGATGGTGAGGTCCTCGCAGGTGCCCATCTTGGGATCCTGGAAGACGCGGGAGATGAGCCGCGCGCGCCGGTTGGTCGGCCAACCGGTCACGTCGATGCCGTCGATGCCGACGCGGCCTGCAAGCGGCGCGATGATGCCGGCGATGACGTTGAGCGCGGTCGACTTGCCGGCGCCGTTGGAGCCGATAACGGTGATGAACTGGCCGCTAGGCACGGTGAGATTGATGCCGCGCAGCGCCGGCGTCTCCAATGGCGTGCCGCGGTTGAAGGTGACGACGATGTCGGAGAGTTCGATCATCGTGGGCCAATGCGCTTCAACAGCCGTCCCATGGTGGAGCGCGAGGATTGCCCGACCAGCGTCAGCGCCACCAGCACCGCCGTGATCAACTGCACGTCGGACGCTTTGAAGCCAAGCCAATCGGCATCGAGCGCAAAGGCGACGGCGAAGCGGTAGAGCATCGCGCCTACCACGCAGGCGAAGGTCGCCTGCACCACGGTGCGCGATGGCAGGATCGACATGCCGACGATCACTGATGCGAGCCCGATGATGATGACGCCGATGCCCATATAGGCGTCGGCGGCGCCGAAGATCTGCGCGAACAGCCCGCCAGCGAAGGCGGTGAGAGCGTTGGCGAGCCCGATGCCGAGCAGCTTCATGTGCCCGACATTGACGCCGTTGGCCACCGCCATCGCCGGGTTGGCGCCGGCCGCCCGCATCGACAGGCCGATACCGGTCGATAGAAACAGGTCGAGCGCGAACTTCACAACCGCCACCAGCAACAGGATCAGGATCGGCGTCAGCATGTAGGCCGGCGTGTGCCAGCCGTCGAACATGCTGAAAATGGTCGGCGTGCCGAGCAGCGGCTTGTTGGGCCCGCCCATGATGCGCAGGTTGACGGAATAGAGCGCGATCGCGAGCAGAATGCCGGACAGGATGTGCAGGATGTTGAAGCGGACATTGAGCCAGGCGGTGACGAAGCCGGCAGCGAAGCCGGCCACCCCAGCAGCGACGGTCGCCGCCCATGGGTTCCAGCCCCAGTTGACGATCAGCGTCGCCAGCACCGCGGCGCCGAGCGGAAAGCTGCCCTCCACCGTCAGGTCGGGGAAATCGAGGATACGAAAGCTGATATAGGCGCCGAGCGAGACCAGCCCGAAAACCAGGCCGATCTGCACGGTGCCGAGGATTTCATAGAGCGACATTGGGGCCGATCATACTGCCGCAGGCGGCGCCGGAAATAGCTTAAGGCGCACCCGGCGCGCTGCGTTGGGTGCGCACGTTTGGCGCATCACTTAATGACTTTGCTCGCACGCTTAAGCACGGCGGCCGGGATGGTCAGTCCCATAGCCTTGGCAGAGGCCTCATTGACCACGACGGTATTGTCCGGGATCTTCTGATAGGCGATTACCGCATCGATATCGCCTGGCTTCTTGCCGTTGAGCACTTCGGCCACCATGTGGCCGGCCAGCCGCCCGACCTGGGTATAATTGAGCCCGAGCGAGGCCACCGCACCGCGGCCGACGCCGCGCGTTTCGCCGGTGAACACCGGGGTCTTGGTCTGCTTGCCGATCTTGACTACGGTCTCGAGCGCGGCAACGACGGTGGTGTCATTTGGAACGTAGATGGCGTCAACCTTGCCGATCAGCTTGTTGGTGGCCGGGATCACTTCGTTGGTGGTCGGCGCCGCAGCCTCCACGACCGAAATACCCAATTTCTTGCCGTCCTCTTTCACCCAGCCCAGGATCGCCTTGGAGGAGTCGAGGCCGGGATTGTAGATGAAGCCGAGCTTCTTCAGATTGGGCATGATCTCCTTGAACAGCTTGAGCTGCGCGGCGATCGGCGGCCGGTCGGAAACGCCGGTGACGTTGCCGCCCGGGTGCTTGTAGCGCGAGATGAGCTTGGCGGCGATTGGGTCGGTCACGGTGGCGAACACGATCGGAATGGTCTTGGTCGCCGCTGCCATGGCCTGCGAGGTCGGCGTCGTGATCGGCGCGATTACGTCGACGTCTTCACCGACGAATTTCTTGGCGATCTGTTGCTGGGTCGGCATGTTGCCGTTGGCGTTCTGGTAATCGACCTTGAGGTTTTTGCCGACCACGTAGCCCTTGTCGGCCAGCCCCTTGAGGATGCCGTCCTTGGTTTGTACAAGCTGCGGCACTTCGACGATGGTCGAAATCCCGATCGTCTTCATGCCCGCCGCCGAAGCGGCCAGCATCATCATCAGCACGCCGAGACCGGCGAGCAGCAGCATCTTCAAATTCACGGACCTGCGCATGACATCCTCCATTTCTGCGGTGGTGGCCACCGTGGGACGCGGTCTCCGGCGCGACGCGCTAACAGTCTCACTTCTGGCAAGACAGCTCTTGCCATATCGTGAGTAACTGTTCCACAATTGGAGCAATGAACATGGATGCTGTCAACACCGCCGGGCGCAAGCCGGTCAACGGGCCGCAGGGGGTCGGGCTGCTGGTCAAGGCCTTCCAGATCCTCGACCTCTTCACCGACGAGCGGCCGGCCTGGACCCAAAGCGAGCTGGCACGCGAAAGCGGGCTCGCCCGCTCGACGCTCAGCCGGCTAGTGCGTTTTCTGTGCGGCCGCAGCTATCTGATGGAGCAGCGCGGTCGTTACGTGCTCGGCTTTGCGGCCATCGACCTCGGCCGCCGCGCCCAATTGCAGTTCAACCTAGTCGATCTCTGCCACGATCTCCTGGAAGAAGTGGCGCAGACTACCGGCGAGACCGCCATCCTGACTGGCTATGACGAAAGTCGAGCTTGCGTCGTCTGCCTCGCCCAGATCCCCAGCCGCCACGGCGGGCTGCGGGTGTTCGACAATATCGGCAACACCTACCCGCTCTACGCCGGTGCCTCGGCCAAGGCGGTCTTGGCATTTCTCCCCGAACACCAGATCGAGCGAGTGCTCGCTGGGCCCCTCACCCCGTTCAATTCGGCCTTCAAGACTAATGCGAAGAAATTGCGGGCGCAGATCGCCGAAATCCGTTCCAAGGGCTATGTCGTGACCAGCCAAGAAACCTTTCCTGGCGTCACAGGTGTCGGCGTGCCGATCCTAACGCCGCGCGGAGAGGCGCTCGGCTGCATCGCCATGGCAGGGCCTTTACATCGCATGGACGCCAAGGCGGTTGCGCGCTGCGCCAATCTGATGCTCGATATCGGCCGCCGGGCCGCCGCCTGCATTGCCGGCGTGGCGGCCGGAGCCGGCGCGTGAGCGGGCTTCCCGTAACGATGCGAGCCTGGCGGTCCGCTGAGCCGGGCCTGCATGCGCTTACGCTTGCTGATGTCCCCTGCCCACGCCCTGACCAGGGCCACGCTCTCATCCGGGTCGAGGCGGCGGCGCTGAATTTCTCCGACCAGCTGATGATCGACGGCAGCTATCAGATCAAACCGCCGCGCCCCTTCACGCCCGGGCAGGAGATTGCCGGCACCGTGATCACGTCCGGCGAAGGCTGCGCCCTGCACTCCGGCCAGCGTGTCTGCGGCAAGGTATTCTGGGGCGGCTTCGCCGAATATGCGGCAATACGCGGAGACATGGCGATTGCAATCCCCGACGGCGTATCTGCGGATTCCGCTGTGGCGTTACCCATTGCGTATACGACGGCCATGGTGGCGCTGACCGAGAGCACGCAGATTGTTGCCGGCGAAACCGTACTGGTTCTGGCCGCGGCCGGCGGCATCGGTCTCGCTGCGGTTGAAATCGCGCATGCGTTGGGCGCGCCCGTAATTGCCGCTGCCAGCAGCACCGAAAAAAGCGCGCTCGCACGCGAACACGGGGCCGATAAGATCATCGACTACAGCAAGGACGGTTGGAGCAGCAAGGTCAAGGACCTCACCGATGGCCGCGGCGTCGACGTCATTGTCGACCCCGTCGGTGGTGCTGCAACCAAGGAAGCACTGCGCGCGCTGGCCTGGAAAGGCCGGCTGCTGGTGGTGGGCTTTGCTTCCGGAGAGATTCCCATGATCCCGGCCAACCGACTGCTGCTCAATCGCGCGGCGGCAATCGGCGTTTATTGGAGCCACGACCGCGACGCGGAAATGGTGGCGCGGGTCACGCAACGGTTAACATCGATGCTCGCATCCGGCGCGATCCATCCGCACATTGGTGCCGCCTTCCCGTTCACGCAATTGCCGCAGGCGCTTGCCGCGCTCACCGAACGCCGCAGCACCGGCAAGGTGATCCTGACGCTCAAGGACGTTTCGTCATGACCGGGCTTCCGCCGCATCTGTTCGCTGGGCTCAAGGTGCTCGACCTTACCCGCGTGATGTCGGGCCCGTTCTGCACATCGATGCTGGCCGATCTCGGCGCCGAGGTGATCAAGATCGAGATGCCCGGCTTCGGAGAAGAGGGTCGCCATTTTGCCCCGCACATCAACGGCGAGAGCACTTATTTTGCATTGCTCAACCGCGGCAAAAGAAGCGTCACGGTCAACCTCAAGGCACCGGAGGGCATCGCGCTGATCCGCGACCTGGCGCAGCAGGCGGACGTCCTGGTGGAGAACTTCCGCCCCGGCGTGATGGAGCGGCTTGGCCTCGCGCCAAGCGAGCTGCAAGCCGACAATCCGCGCCTGATCGTCGCTTCCATTTCCGGCTTCGGCCAGAGCAGTCCGTTCGCCGACTGGCCAGCTTTCGATCTGGTGATCCAGGCAATGAGCGGATTGATGAGCGTCACCGGCGAGCGCGGCGGTCGGCCATTGGCGGTGGGCGAAAGCATTGCCGACGTCGCCACTGGCATGTTCGCGGCCTGGGGCATTGCCGCCGCGCTCTATGATCGCGAGCGCACCGGCGTCGGCCGCCGGCTCGAAGTGGCGATGCTCGATTCGGTTTTCTCCATGCTGCTGACCGGCCTGTCGCGCCGCCTGTTTACTGACTTGCCAACCCGGCGCGTCGGAAACCGCCACCCGGAAACCTACCCGGTCGACAGTTTTGCCACCAAGGACGGCGACATCGTGCTGGTCGGCTTCTCCGATGCCATCTTTCGCCGCATCAGCGAAGCGATCGGCAAGCCCGAGTTCGCCGACGATCCCCGCTTCAAGAGCAATGCCGACCGCAACGTCCACGAAAATGAGTTGCGCATGCTAATCGCCGATTGGGCGGCAAGTCTCAGCCGCGACGAAGCGCTTGCCAAGCTGCGCGAAGCTGAGATACCGGCAGCGCCAGTATGGTCGCTCGGCGACCTCATTGCCAGCGGCCATCCGCAGGCACGCGACATGCTGCAGACCGGCCACAACGGCAAGCTGGGCGACATCCGACTGGTGCCGCAGCCGGTGAAATTCGCTGGGGCGGAGCCCATTACCAATGTAACGGCGCCCACGCTAGGCGAGAACACCGAACAAGTACTGCGCGAAAAACTCGGGCTCGATGATGCGCGCATCGCCGGCCTGCGCCGCAGCAAAGTCATCTGATCCGACGAGACGCGTCACGAGGGATTACGCATGTCTACAACCACGTCGACCGTCCGCAACGAACGCATTGTGCGCGCCCCGCGCGGCAACCAGCTCACCACGAAAAGCTGGCAGACCGAGGCGCCGCTGCGCCTGTTGATGAACAATCTCGACAGCGAGGTGGCGGAACGGCCGGAGGAGCTAGTGGTCTATGGCGGCATCGGCCGCGCCGCCCGCAATTGGGAGTCTTTCGACCGCATCGTCTCCGTTCTCGAGGAGCTCAGCGAAGAGCAGACCCTGCTGGTGCAATCGGGCAAGCCAGTTGGCGTGTTCCCGACCCATCGCGGGGCGCCGCGCGTGATCATCGCCAATGCCAATCTAGTACCGAACTGGTCGACCTGGGAGCACTTCAACGAACTCGATCGCAAGGGGCTGATGATGTACGGCCAGATGACGGCCGGCTCCTGGATCTATATCGGCTCGCAGGGCATCGTGCAGGGCACCTACGAGACCTTTTCCGAGGTCGGCCGCCGGCATTTCGGCGGCTCGCTGGCGGGCCGTTGGTTCCTCTCCGGGGGCTTGGGCGGCATGGGCGGCGCGCAGCCGCTGGCCGCCACCATGGCCGGCGCCGCCATATTGGTGGTCGAGTGCCAGCCGAGCCGCATCGAGTTCCGCCAGCGCACCGGCTATCTCGACAAGAGCGCGACCAGTCTCGATGAGGCGCTCGCCATCATCGACGAGGCCTGCCAAGCCAAGCGCCCGGTCTCGGTCGGGCTGGTCGGCAATGCGGCGGAAATCTATCCGGAAATCCTGAAACGCGGGCGGGTGCCGGACGTGGTCACCGACCAGACATCGGCGCACGATCCGATCCACGGCTATCTGCCGGCGGGCTGGAGTGTCGAGGAATGGCGCGAGCGGCAGGGGCGCGATCCGCAAGGCACGGCTGACGCCGCCAAGCGCAGCATGGCCGAGCAGGTGCGCACCATCCTGGCCTTCCAGGACAAGGGTGCCATCGCGCTCGACTACGGCAACAATATCCGCGCCATGGCGCAGGAGAAGGGCGTCGCCAACGCCTTCGACTATCCCGGCTTCGTCGAGGCCTATGTGCGGCCGCTGTTCTGCGTCGGCAAGGGACCGTTCCGCTGGGTGGCGCTGTCGGGCGATCCAGAGGACATCTACCGCACCGACGCCAAGGTGCGCGAATTGATCCCCGACGATCCGTTCCTGCACAACTGGCTCGACCAAGCGCGTGCCAATATCAAGTTCCAGGGCCTGCCCTCGCGCATCTGCTGGCTCGGCCTCGGCCAGCGCCATCGCGTCGGGCTTGCCTTCAACGAGATGGTGGCTAAGGGCGAATTGAAGGCGCCGGTGGTGATCGGCCGCGATCATATGGACTCGGGCTCGGTCGCCTCGCCCATGCGCGAGACCGAAGGCATGCTCGACGGCTCCGATGCGGTGTCGGACTGGCCGATCCTCAATGCGCTGCTCAATTCGGCCTGCGGCGCCACCTGGGTCTCGTTCCATCACGGCGGCGGCGTCGGCATCGGCTATTCGCAGCATGCCGGCATCGCGTTGATCGCCGATGGCTCACCGGAAATGGCCGAGAAGATCGGCCGGGTGTTGTGGAACGATCCCGCCACCGGCGTGATGCGGCATGCCGATGCCGGTTACGAGCTCGCCCGCGACTGCGCGCGCGAAAATGGGCTGTGGCTGCCGATGCTGAAGTGATCAGCGGCCGCATTCTTTTTTGTCATTCCGGGGCGCGAGCGAAGCGAGCGAACCCGGAATCCATAACCCCGGCGCTGCGGAGTATGGATTCCGGGCTCGCGGCCTTACGGCCGCGCCCCGGAATGACGGAAAAAGAATTGCTGAAAGCCGTTTCACCGCCTCCGCCCGGCCGGACTGAAATGCGCCAGCAGAGAATGCCGCTCGCCCGGATAGATCAGCCGCACCTGGGTGATCGGCAGGTCCTGTAGCCAGGTCTCGCGCGCAACCGCAAGACACGCGGTTCCGCGCGCGATCTTGAGACTGCGCGCCGTGGCGGCGTCCGCATTGACCGCGGAGATGCGGTGACGGGCCCGGCTCCACGGGATCTGCGCCAGCAGCCAGCTTCCCGGCGGCATGCCGGTGAAATCAGCCTCGCGCGCATCCGGCACGCCGGCAAGATTGATGAGGCGGTCCTCGGCGGCAAAGGGCGCGCCGGCAACGTGATGGATCGAGTTGAGCGCCAGGATCGGCGTGCCGGCCGCCACGTGCAAGCGCGCGGCATCCGATGCCGTCGCCCGGCGCAGGGCGCGCGCTTTCAGCTCGAAGCGATAGGACTTGCCGACGCGCTGTGCCTCGCCGGCAATGTCGTGGATTTCCAGGATCGATTCTTCGGTCGAGGGCGTGGCGACGAAGCTGCCGGCGCGGCGATGGCGGACAATCAGGCCGGCGGCGGCGAGCGCGCTCAAGGCCTTGTTGACGGTCATGCGCGCGCAGCCATAGCGCGCGACCAGCGCATGCTCGGACGGCACCTTGTGGCCCGGCGGCCAGCGCCCGCTCAGGATGGCGATTTCGAGATCGCGGCGGATGGCGGCGTAGCGCGGCAGCTCTTTGGACGCCGGCGCGTTCATGCGGCGAGCAATCGTTTGACGGTGGCGGTGTAGCGGCGGGCGATGGCGTCACGCCCGCGATGGCGCCCGTCGGCGACCATGGTCTCGCCGCCGACCAGTACCGCGCGCACGGCCGCGCGGCCAGCGATGAAGATCCAGGCATCGAGCCAATGATCGCCCTCTCCCACCGCCAAGTCGGGATGATCGGCATCGAGCAGCACGATATCGGCGCGCTTGCCGGTCATGATGGCACCGACCGGCCGCGCGCAGGCTTGCGTGCCGCCGGCCAGCGCCGTGTTGAACAAATGCCGGCCGACCGATTGACCTTCCCGCGCCGCCAGTACATTGCGGGCGCGGTCGCGCAGCCGTTGCGAATATTCGAGCTGGCGCAACTCGGCGGCGCCGTCGATCTCGATGTTGGAATCAGTGCCGACACCGAAGCTCCCGCCGGCGGCGAGATAGCGCGCGCCGTCGAAAATCCCGTCGCCCAGCGAAGCCTCGGTGAGCGGGCACAAGCCCGCCACCGCGCCGGTGCGCGCCAGCACCTCGGTCTCCTGCGCCGTCATATGGGTGGCATGGATCAGGCACCAGCGCGTATCGACATCCGCATTGGCCAGGAGCCATGCGACCGGGCGGGCACCGAGCGCCGCGACGCAATCCTCGACTTCTTTCGTCTGCTCGGCGGCGTGGATGTGGATGGGGCCGTCCGGGCAAGCTTCCATGACACGCGCCAGCGCCTCCGGCGGCACCGCCCGCAGCGAATGCGGTGCGATGCCGACGCAGGCCCCGGGCAGCGCGGCGACGATATCGCGTGCGCGCGCGACCAGCTTCAAGAAGCGATCGATATCATTGAGGAAGCGCTTCTGCCCTTCCGCCGGCGGCGCATTGCGAAAACCGCCGGTCATATAGAGCGAAGGCAAGAGCGTGAGACCGATGCCGGTCGCGCCTGCGGCCGCGGCAATGCGCGCTCCCATCTCGCCGAGATTGGCATAGGGGCGGCCGGCGGGATCATGGTGCAGATAATGGAACTCAGTCACCGTGCTGAAGCCGGCTTCCAGCATTTCCATATAAGCGAAGGCGGCGATGGCTTCGACATCCTCCGGCGTGAGGCGGGCCAGGAAGCGGTACATCACCTCGCGCCAGGTCCAGAAACTGTCGTCAGCCGGCCCGCGCTGCTCGGCCAGACCGGCCATGGCGCGCTGGAAGGCGTGGCAATGCAAATTGGGCAGGCCCGGCACGGCGATGCCGGCGTGGCACTCGGCGCCCTCGGCGTTCGCGCCCGCGGCGACCGAACGGATCACGCCGTTTTCGACCACGACCCGCACGTCGCGCGCCCAGCCGCCCGGCAGCAATGCATGGTCGAACAACAGACTGCGGATCACGCCGCCTCTCTCCATGGTTGCCGATCCAGAATAGACAAGAGCGGGCTAATTGTATAGACAATTAAACGGAAAACCCGCGAGGCGACCATGCGGTTCGATACCCTCTGGCTCAATGCGCGCTTGGCGACGCTCGATCCCGCCAAGCCGGGGCTCGGCGTCATCGAGCATGGCGCGGTGGCGGCAACGGACGGCCGCATCGCCTTTGCCGGTGCGATGGACGCGCTGCCGTCCGACCGGGATGCGCGCGTGCACATCAAGCTCGACGGCCGCTGGATCACGCCCGGGCTGATCGACTGCCATACCCATATCGTCCATGGCGGCGACCGGGCGGCCGAATTCGAGATGCGGCTCGCCGGCAAGTCCTACGAAGAGATCGCCCGCGCCGGCGGCGGCATCCTCTCCACCGTGCGCGCGACGCGCGCGGCGAGCGAGGATGAGCTGGTCGCGAGCGCCCTGCCCCGGGTCGATCGCCTGCTGGCGGAAGGTGTCACCACCATCGAAGTGAAATCCGGCTACGGGCTCGATGCCGAGAGCGAAGCCAAGATGCTGCGGGCGGCACGCCGGCTCGCGCGCGAACGCAAGGTCGGCGTGGCGACGACATTCCTCGGTGCCCACGCGCTGCCACCCGAGGCCAAGGGCGACCGCGCCGGCTATCTCGATGCTGTCTGCGCCATGATCCCGGCCTTGCAGGCGGAAGGCCTCGCCGACGCGGTCGATGCCTTCTGCGAGGACATCGCCTTTTCGCCCGCAGAAGTCGCCCAGGTATTCGCCGCCGCGCACGCGGCCGGCCTGCCGGTCAAGCTGCATGCCGACCAATTGTCCAACTTGCACGGCGCCAAACTCGCCGCCGAATTCGGCGCGCTGTCGGCCGACCATCTCGAATATGCCGACGAAGACGGCGTTGCCGCCATGGCCAAGGCCGGAACCGCGGCAGTGCTGTTGCCCGGCGCTTTCTACGTGCTGCGCGAGACGCAAGCGCCGCCGATCGCCGCGCTGCGCCGATACAAAGTGCCGATCGCGCTCGCCACTGACTGCAATCCCGGCACCTCGCCGGTCACCTCGCTGCTCATGATCATGAACATGGCGGCGACGCTGTTCCGCCTCACCGTCGACGAGATCGTCGCCGGCGTCACACGCGAAGCCGCCCGCGCGCTGCGCCAGGCCGATGTCGGCACGCTTGAAGCCGGCAAGGCTTGCGATCTCGCCATCTGGAACATCGAGCGCCCGGCCGAGCTCGTCTACCGCATCGGCTTCAACCCGCTGCATGCGCGGGTGCGCCAGGGCGTGAGCGACTGAAGAAGGACCAAGCCTATGGCCAACCGCCTCGACAACAGCCGCAATATCCGCGCGCCGCACGGCAGCACGCTCAGCGCCAAGAGCTGGCTGACCGAGGCACCGTTGCGCATGCTGATGAACAATCTTGACGCCGCGGTGGCCGAGAAGCCGCATGAGCTGGTGGTCTATGGCGGCATCGGCCGCGCCGCCCGCGACTGGGACTCTTACGACCGCATCGTCGCCTCGCTGCGCTCGCTCGAAGCCGACGAGACGCTGCTGGTGCAGTCGGGCAAGCCGGTCGGCATTTTCCGCACCCATGAGAACGCGCCGCGCGTGCTGATCGCCAATTCCAACCTGGTGCCGCATTGGGGCACCTGGGAGAAATTCCACGAGCTCGATCGCAAGGGCCTGATGATGTACGGCCAGATGACGGCCGGCTCCTGGATCTATATCGGCTCGCAGGGCATCGTGCAGGGTACCTACGAGACCTTCGCCGAGGTCGGCCGCCGTCATTACAACGGCGATCTCAAGGGCCGTTGGATCCTCACCGCCGGGCTCGGTGGCATGGGCGGCGCCCAGCCGCTCGCCGCCACCATGGCCGGCGCCTCATTGCTCGCCATCGAATGCCAGCCGAGCCGCATCGAGATGCGGCTGAAGACCGGCTATCTCGACCAGCAAGCATCATCGCTCGACGAGGCGCTCGCCATGATCGAGCGCGCCTGCGCCGACAAGAAAGCGCTCTCGGTCGGCGTGCTCGGCAATGCCGCCGAAATGGTGCCGGAGCTGGCGCGGCGCGGCATCAGGCCGGACGCCGTCACCGACCAGACCTCGGCGCACGATCCGCTCAATGGTTATCTGCCCGCCGGCTGGACGCTTGCCGAATGGGAAGAGCGCCGCGCGCGCGATCCGCACGGCGTGGAGAAGGCGGCCAAGGAATCCATGGCCGTGCATGTGCGCGCCATGCTCGAATTCTGGCGGCGCGGCGTGCCCACCCTCGATTACGGCAACAATATCCGCCAGATGGCGCAGGAAATGGGCGTCGCCGACGCCTTCGACTTCCCCGGCTTCGTACCCGCTTACATTCGCCCGCTGTTCTGCCGCGGCGTCGGCCCGTTCCGCTGGGCCGCGCTGTCCGGCGATCCGGAGGACATCTTCAAAACCGACGCCAAGGTCAAGGAGGTGATGCCGCACGACAAGCATCTGCACAACTGGCTCGACATGGCCAAGGAACGCATCAAGTTCCAGGGCCTGCCGGCGCGCATCTGCTGGGTCGGGCTCGGCGACCGCCATCGCATCGGGCTCGCCTTCAACGAGATGGTGGCCAAGGGCGAATTGAAGGCGCCGATCGTGATCGGCCGCGATCATCTCGACTCCGGCTCGGTGGCGAGCCCCAACCGCGAGACCGAGGCCATGAAGGACGGCTCCGACGCCGTCTCTGACTGGCCCATGCTCAATGCGCTGCTCAATTGCGCCTCGGGCGCCACCTGGGTGTCGTTGCATCACGGCGGCGGCGTCGGCATCGGCTATTCGCAGCATGCCGGCATGGTGATCGTCGCCGATGGCACGCCGCAGGCAGCAGGCAAGCTCGAACGCGTGCTGTGGAACGACCCGGCGAGCGGCGTCATGCGTCACGCCGATGCCGGTTACGAGGATGCGGTCACCTGCGCGAAAGAGTTCAAGCTGAAGCTGCCGAGCTTGCGGGCGTGAGATCGCAGGCGCGACATCGCCCGGCGCCCGCGGAGCGCCGCCGCACTACGGACAGCAATTGCAGCGCCCGAGATAGGGCTGCATCAGCGGATCGGCCAGGCACTTGGCGTAAGCGGCGTGCAGATAGGGCGCCATGTCCTGCGCAAGGGACGTGCCGCCCAGCACCTTCGCCTTGATCGCCTCAACCCGATCGGAAATTTCCCGCCGAATGCTTGGCTCGTCCACGGTCGCGATACGTCCGCGGTCAAGCACGAGTTCGCCCGCCACATAGGCGCTCTCCAAGGCGCGCGCCTTATCCACGAACGACAGGTGGACGGCCACGTCATGCAGCGGCAGGAAGGCATCCGCGCTCAAATCGAAAACCAGGATATCGGCCTGGCATCCGGCCCGCAGCGCGCCGAGCGAGGCGCGCTGCCCCAGCGCCCGCGCGCCGCCGGCGGTCGCTATGGCAAGGCCCACGCCCGCATCGGACCAGCGGCGATAGTCGTGCGTCGCCATGGTCTGCAACAGCGTTCCCCATTTCAACGCCTCGAACATCGAGCAACCGTCGTTGGCGTTGTGATTGTCGGTTCCCAGCCCAACCGTGATGCCTCGCTCCAGCATTTCGACGATCGGAGCGATGCCGCTGCCGAGCTTGAGATTGCTCGCCGGATTGTGGGCGACCGCCGCACCGCTGCTTGCCACGACGTCGAGGTCGTCCGCGGACATCCACACGCCGTGCATGAGCACGGCGTTAGCCGGCAACGCGCCGATGCTTTCCATGTGGGAAACCAGCGAGCGGCCATAAAAATAGGGGCCGGTCATCGCCTGCACGCGCGTTTCCAGAACATGCGTGAGAAGCGGCACGCCGAGGCTGGCGGACAGTTGGGCCGCTTCCTGCTGGAAGCGATCGCTGCACCGTTGCGGGCCGGACACGGAAATGGCGGCGTGGACTCTCCCGTTCCAGCGATGCGCCAAATCGCGCCAAAGTGTCAGCATGTCCTCGGGCCGGCATACCGCCGTCTGTCCGGCTCCCTTGAAGCGCTCGGGGAGCACATCGTCCAGATAGGGGATGGTCTCGTGCGGCGGCCGATCGGCATAGGCGATGCCGACGCTCGCGCGCAGCCCCAGATCGTCATAGGCGCGAAAGACGGCGTCGATGATGTCTTGGTCGAGTTGCAGGCCGAGGTGGACATCGTCAAGCACCGTGGTGGCGCCGCCACGCAGCAGCTCCATGCCGCCGAGCAGCGTCCGCAGATAGGTTTCCTCCGCGGTCCAGCCGCGTCCGACCGTCGGCGGATTATAGAGACCCATCCAGATTTCGAGCGGCAGCGGCGAAAAGCGGCCGCGATCCCAACGATCGTGGGAATGGTAATGCGTGTTGACGAGGCCCGGCACCAGAAGCCTGCCGGCAACCGACACCACGCGCTCGGCGGCATATTGGCTCGGATCGAGGTCGGGGCCGACGCCAACAATGCGATCGCTGTCAATTACGATGTCGCGATTGACGGGATCGTCGTGAGCGTCCGTCATCACGAGGCCGCCCTTGAGCATCCAGGACACAGGCGCCTCCAGGTCAATCGCCGCGCTGTTTCGGGCCGAAAGTCGCGTCGGCCGACCACCAAAGCGGAATTTGAATCAATTCGTCCGTCAGCGGCCCATGGCCTTCCGCCACCTTGCGCGCCATAGCATAGCCCGCCTGCGCGTGGCGGACGACACCGATGCCGGAATCCGTCGTGAGGCAGGCGTCCAGCCTCAGGTCCGCCTCCTCGCTTCCATCCGCAATCATCGTCACGCCGGTATGAACCGAGACGCCCATGGTGCCGTTGGCCTGAATGGCCACCAGGTCGGCCATGCCGGCGGTGTTGAGTAGCGCGTTGAGATAGGGCCAGTCGGAGATTGCATCCGAACCGTCGATCATTCCCTCGGTCTCAAAAGCCGGGTTGGCGATGGAGCCACAATCCAGATTGTCGCGCGAGAAAGCCACCGGCCCTTTGAGTGTCCTGTCGCGAACGAGCGCGTTCGTGGCCAGTCCGAATTTCTTGCGTTGACCAAACCCAAGGAAACAGATGCGCGCCGGAAGTCCCTCCACCGGAAGCTTAGTCCGCGCACGCGGAATCCAGCGCTGCACGATGGGATCATCGGGAAACATTTCCAGCGCAAGGTCATCCAGCCGCGACTGGTCTGCCCGATCCCCTGAAATGCACGTCCAACGAAACGGACCGCGGCCCTCCAGAAACATCGGCCGGACGTAGCGGGCGATGCAGCCCGGAAGCTGGAACGCCTCCTCGCGGCTCATGCCGGCATCGACGCATTCCTTACGAATGAAAGTGCCGTATTCGAATACGACGCAGCCGGCGTCTCGCAATTTATTGAGGGCCCGCAACATTCGCATCATCGTCGCGCGCGAGCGGGCGAGCAGCGCGTCGCCGTCGCGATCGCGCAGAGCCGCGGCCTCTTCCGGCGAAAGCCCCGAGGGCACCAGCGCGTACGGATCGTGGCACGGACACATTTCGGTGATGATGTCCGGCTTCCAACCGAGTTCGAGCGTCTCCTCCAACACGTCGCACATGTTGCCATGCACCGCGATGGCGAGCGGCCGGCGCTGCGCTTTGGCTTTTTCCGCAAGCGTGATCGCCTGCCGCAGATTCTCGGCGCGAACCTCCGCATAACCAGCGGCGATTCGTTGATCGATCCTGTCCGCACGCACCTCGACACACACCGTTACGCCGCCATGCAGCGTCATCGCGAAGGGTTGCGAGCGCCCCATCCCACCTAGTCCGGCGGTGAAAAATATTCGTCCGGCGAGATCTCCGGCGAAATGCTCATCTGCAATCAAGCCGAGGGTTTCGAACGTGCCTTCAACGACACCCTGGCTGCCGATGTATTGCCAGGGACCGGCCGTGTAGGACGAAAAGGTCGTCAAATTCCGCTCGACGAGCTTATAGAAGCTTGGCCAGTCCGCGTTGATCACATTGGTGTTTGCCATGACCACGCGCGGCGCGAGCCGGTGGGTCTTGAACACCGCCACCGGCATTCCGGCCTGCACTGCAAGCGTCTCATCATTTTCCAGGTTCTTTAGCGTATCCACTATCGCGTGGTAGCTTTCCCAATTGCGCGCCGCCTTGCCGATGCCACCATAGATGATGAGATTTTCCGGACGTTCGGCGTTCTCCATGTTGTTCTCGAGCATACGCAGGATCGATTCCTGGCGCCAACCCTTGCAGCGTAACGTGGAGCCACGCGTGGCCTTGACCTGTCTGAGGACCGCTACGGAACTAGGAGACATACGAGCATCCTCTCCGGTATGGACAGGGAACGACGGTATAGCGCCGGCGCTATTCCAGCCCTTTAGCCACCGTCGCCGACAGACCCGTTACTCGCGCGCGGTCAACCGCGATGTTGTAACCGGCATCGGCATGCCGTAGCACGCCAATGCCGGGATCGCCGTCGAGCACGCGCTTGAGCCGCTCGGCGGTGGCCGGGTTACCGTCTGCGACGATCGTCACGCCGGCGCTGACGCCATGACCGCCGAGCCCGTGGATGGCGACCAGGTCGGCGCCCGAGGCGCAATTGAGCAGTGCGTTGAGCATTGGCCAATCAGCGATAGCGTCGGAGCCGTCACGCATGTTCTCCGTTTCCCGGTGCGGCATCGCTGCTGAGCCGGAATCGAGATGGTCGCGCGTGAACGCAATCGGGCCTGAGATTCTGCCGCTCGCCACCGCCTCGTTGACGATGAGGCCCAGCCGGCCGCGCTCGCCCAGGCCGAGCCAGCCGATGCGCGCCGGCAGGCCGGTGAACTGCACATGCGCGCGCGCCTTCTCGATCCACGACACGATCGGATGGTTGGCCGAAAATTCATCGCGGATCATATCGTCGATGGTGTAGATGTCCTGCGGATTGCCCGAAACCGCGATCCAGCGGAACGGGCCAATGCCCTGGCAGAACAGCGGCCGGATATAGAGGTCGACGAAGGAGCGCATGGTGAAGGCGTTATCGACGCCGGCCGCTTGCGCGTGGGCGCGCAATTCATTGCCGTATTCGAAAACGATTGAACCGCGCTTGAGGAAATCCAGCATGGCGCGCACATGCGCCACCAGCGAGCGGTGCGCCAACGCTATCAGTTTGTCGGGATCGCTTGCGCGCATGGCGCGCGCCTTTTGCACCGACAATTCGACCGGAACATAGCCTTTCAACGGGTCAGGAAAGGTCTGGTCGGTGACGATGTCGGGCAGGATGCCGCGCCGGGCGATCTCCGGCAGCACCGCCGCAGCATTGGCGCAGAGAGCAAGCGCCAGCGGGCGGCGTTCGTCGCGGGCGGCAAGCCATTGGCCGATCGCTTGGTCGAGATCGTCAGTTGAGGCGTCGCAGTAGCCGCTGGCGATGCGGCGGTCGATTCGCGCCTGGTTGACCTCCACCACCAGCGTTGCCGCGCCGGCCAACTTGCCGGCCAGCGGCTGGGCGCCGCTCATACCGCCGCAGCCCGAGGTCAGCAGCAGGCGGCCGGCCAGCGTGCCGCCGAAATGCCGGCGACCAATCTCCGAAAAAGTCTCATAGGTGCCCTGCAGGATGCCCTGGCCGCCGATGTACTGCCAAGCGGCAGCAGTCATGCCGGGCATGATGGTGAGGCCGGCATCGTCGAGCTTCCGTCTGTTCTCCTCATTGCTCCAACCGCCGACGATATTGCCGTTGGCCATGATCACCAGCGGCGTGGTGGACTGGCCCGGAAAGACGCCGATCGGCTTGCCGGACTGCATGACGAAGGTCTGGTCCTCACGGAGATTTGCGAGCGTGGCGACGATACGGTCGAAACTGTTCCAGTCGCGCGCCGCCCGGGCGATCGACATGTAGATGACCAGATTGTCGGGGTCCTCGGCATTCTCCAGGTTGTTTTCGAGCAGGCGCAGAATCGTTTCCTGGCGCCAGCCCTGGCAGCGCAGCTCGGGACCGCGCCCCGCCTTCACCTCCTTGCCACGACGAACCGGAATGCCCATGGTTCAAGCCTCTAGAGATAAGAGCGCAGGTCGACGCCCATCGCCTTTTCGACCTCAGGAAAAACGGCGGGATCGAGCGCGCCCTTGCCGACCGGCAGCTTGGAGCGATGCGCGACGATGACGGCGACCTCGATGCCGACCGGCAATTCGGATATGGCGAGCGGCTCGCCGGTGTGCGGATCGAGCGTGCCGATCATGTCGGGGAAGGTGGCGACGCGTTCGCCGTCGACATCCGCGCTCATGAATTCGTTGTAGATGCCGAGCACCGCCTCGCTGCCGCCGCCACGCACGGTCATGCTGCCGAGATCGAAGCCGCCGCCATAGCTGACGGTATTCGCCGTCACCTTGCCTTGCATCAGCAGCCGGCCGCCGAGGAATTCGACGGTCGCGTGCACGCGGTCGGGGCCATTGGCGCGCAGCATGGCGCGGCCGAGCTCGAGCTGGAAGGTGATGGCGCCGGCGGCGGCGTTCTCGGCGACGAAGCTGGCCGACAGCGGCCCGCGCGCGGCATAGATCAGGCCGCCATTGCTCACCGCCGCCTGCCGCAGGATGTTCGAGGTGCGCACGATGTCGCCCTCGGCAACCACGCCGAACGGTCCGCGGTCCGCGGCGGCGCCGCTGAAGGCAACCTGGGTGATCGCGAGATCGGGGCGCGAGGCGAGCCCCATGCCACCCATCTTGACGGTGGGATGGCCGCGCCCGTTGGCGGCGGCGTCGATATAGGGCAACCCAAGCGAGGCCGCGACCAGCCAGGCATTGAAGCCGGGCACATGACCGCAGATCACGCCCGCCGGCGGCACATCGAGCCGCACCACCAGCTTGCGCGCAGCCTCAATCGAATCCGCCGAGTCGATCTTCCACTCGGTGAAGCCGGGCGCGCCGACGGCGGTCGCGGTGATGATCGGCGCTGTCGGATCGAGCGCGTCGAGCGCGGCAAAACGCACCGCGCCCGTCGCCAGCGCCATCCGCCCAAGCTCGCGATCGCGGACGGCGCGCGCCTTGCCGCTGCCGCCGGCCGACAGGAACAAGCCGCCGATCAAGGCGGGTTCGATGTCGTCGACGGTCAGCGCGTGTGACATGGCTCCGGTCTTGCTCCTTGCGGCTATTGCGGCTCGCTGACGCCGAGGAAGGTGGCAAACAGCGAGCCCGCGGCCTTGGCTTCCGCCGCCGTTCCTTGAAACACTTGCGCGCCGGACGACAGCACGCAGACCCGGTCGGCCACGTCGAGAGCGCGCGCGGTGTTCTGCTCGACCAAAAGGATGGTCAGGCCTTCACCCTTCAGCTTCATCAGCGCGTCGAGGCAAATGTCGACCATCTTCGGCATCAGCCCGAGCGACAATTCGTCGACCAGCAACAGGCGCGGCTCGGCCATCAGCGCGCGGCCGATGGAGAGCATCTGCTGCTCGCCGCCCGACAGCGAGCCGGCAAGCTGTTCGCGCCGCTCGAACAGACGCGGGAAATAACCGAACACGCGCTCGCGCTTGGCGCGGTCGCGCTCCACCGCATAGGCATAGCCACCGACGGTGAGGTTCTCGTCGACCGTCAGATCGGAGAAGAGCTGGCGGCCCTCCGGCACCAGCGAAATGCCGAGCGCCGCGCGATCGACCGCGCGGCGGTGGGTGATGTCCTCGCCGTCGAAGAGAATGCGGCCGCTATGGATGTCGACATGGCCCATGATCGCCATCACGGTCGAGGTCTTGCCGGCGCCGTTGGGGCCGAGCAACGCGAACACCGAGCCGGCCGGCACCTCGAAGCTGACGCCGTGCACGGCGCGCACGGAGCCGTAGCCGCAGACAAGGTTGTCAAGCGTCAGCATGCGACCCCGCTCCGGTTCCGACATAGGCTTCGTGCACCACCGGATCGGCCATCACCGCCTGCGGCTCGCCGTCGCCGATCACCTGGCCGTTGTTCAACACGATCAGCCGTCGGCAATTGCGCATGACCTCTTCGAGATTGTGCTCGACCAGCACCACGGTAATACCCTGCGCGTTGACTGCGCCGATGACCTCGACTTGGCGCGCGGCTTCCACGTGATTGAGGCCGGCGAGCGGCTCGTCGAGCAGGATCACGCGCGGGTCGACGGCGAGCGCGCGGGCAACCTCCAGCCGCTTCATCTGGCCGAGCGGCAGGGCGCCGGCGAGCTGGTGCTCGACGCCGCCCAGGCCGACCTGGTACAGGATGGCGGCGGCGCGCTCGATCTCCTTGCGGCGGCTGATCTGCAACAGGGCGCCGAGCGGATAGCGGGTGCGGCGATAGCCGGCCGCCAGCACCACGTTGTCGAGCACCGTCATCTCGCGGAACGGACGCACCGTCTGGTGCGTCAGCGCCAGCCCCTTGCGCACGCGCGAAGCTGTGGAGTCGTGGGTGACGTCCGTACCGGATAACGCGATGCTGCCGCGATCGGGCGTGAGCACGCCGGCGACGATCTTGATCAGCGTGGTCTTGCCGGCGCCGTTGGGACCGATCAGGCCGACGAAATCGCCGGGGGTGACCGAGATGGTGACGCCGTCGACCGCCTTCACCCCGCCGAAGCGGATCGCCACGTTGCTGAGCGCAAGCGCCGGCGTCGTCATGACTTGCGCACCTTTCTCGCCAGCGCGCCGACCGCGCCGGCAAAGCCGCCTGGCGCCAGCCGGATCACCAGCACTAGCAAGCCGCCGAACACCAGCAGGCGGTAGTCGTTGACGAAGCGGATGGCCTCCGGCAGCAATGTCAAGGCGATGGCCGCCAGCACCACGCCCCAGGTCGAGCCGATGCCGCCGATCACCACCATGGCCATTAGCATCACCGACAGGATGAAGTCGAAGGCGTCGGGCACGATGAACTGGGTGAAGAAAGCGTAGAGGCCGCCGGCAAGGCCGGCGAGCGCGGTGCCGATGCCGAAGGCGGCGAGCTTGTAGGCGCCGGCGCTGATGCCGAGCGTGGCGGCGGCGTCCTCGTCCTCGCCGACCGCGCGGAAGGAGAACCCCATCCAGGAGCGGCTGATGTAGAGGCTGAAGACGACGGTGGCGGCGGCGAACAGCAGGATCATGATCATGTTGCGGGACGCGCCGAGGCCGGAGCCGGGAATATTGCTGATACCCATCTCGCCGCCGAGCCAGTGTTGCTTGCGCACGAAGCCGGTGAACAGGAAGTTGACGCCGATGGTGGTGACGGCGAGGAAGTCGGTTCGCACGCGCAAGGAAGCGAAGCCGACGATGATGCCGGTGACGCTGCCGACCACGGCGGCGAAGAGAAGGGCGAGCGGCGGGTTGCCGATATTGACCATGGCGAGCGCCGCGGCATAGGCGCCGGCGCCATAGAAGGCGCCGTGGCCGAGGCTGATCTGGCCGCAAAAGCCGCTGATCATGTTGAGGCTGACGGCCAGGATCACGTTGATCCCGATCACGGAAATCACGCTGATTTCGTACGCACTCATGCCGTGCGCGTTCCGGTGAAGCCTTGCGGCCGGATCATCAGCAGCGCGATCAGCGCCAGGAAGGCGATGGCGTCGCGGTCGAGCCACTGGCCGATGAAGATGGTGCCGTAGGACTCGACCAGGCCCAGCACCAGGCTCGCGATCAGAGTGCCGCGAACGCTGCCAAGACCGCCGAGCACGATGATGGCCAGCGCCTTGTAGCTCACCACATAGCCGATGCTCGGATCGACGAAATTGTTCAGCAGCCCCACCAGGCCGCCGGCGATGGCCGCCAGCGCCGAGCCGAGCGCGAAATTCAGATAGCGCACCTTGATCGGATCGACGCCGAAGCTCGCCGCGATCTTCGGCCGCGACACCGTCGCGCGCCAGGCGACGCCGATGCGGGTGCGCGTGGTGAACAGGTGAAGGCCGGTAAACACGACGGCCGCGGCGACGACAATCGCTATCTGCACGGCGTTCACCGTCACGCCGAACAAATTGAACGTCATGAACGCATAGACATTGTTATGGAAGGTCACGCCCTGCTCGCCAAAGACGATGCGAAAGGCGTCCTGCATCAGCACCAGGAGCCCGACCGATGCTATCATCGGCACGTCGGGCCGATAGCTCAGCAGCGGCTCGTAGAGCAGCCGGTAGATCGCCATGCCGAACAGCGGGGCGACCACGATGGCGGCGAGGAAGCCGAGCGCGAGACTGCCGGTGGCATTGGCGACCACGACCGTCACAAAGGCGCCGAGCGCGAAGACCGCCGCATGCGCTATGTGCAGGATGCGCAACAGCCCGTAAACCAGCGCCAGCCCGACCGCCATCATGGCGTACATACACCCGAAGGTGACACCGGTCACAGCGAGGTCGACGTAATACACCCAGTCAATCCCTCAAATCGCAACGCGGGCGGAGAACGACGCACCGTCCCCCGCCCGCGGAAGGCTAGCACTATTTCTCCGGCGGCGCGAACGCATCCAGGTTGTCGAGCTTGGCGAAGAACTTGAACTTGCCGTCTTTGATCACGTTCACGCTGATCGGCTTGATGATCTCGTGCAGCTTGTTGAAGCCGATCAGAGTGCCTTCCAGCATTGGGAAGTTCTTGGTCGCTGCAAGCGCGTCCTTGACCTTGGCCGGATCGGCGGCTCCGGCGCGCTTGATGGCATCGGCCATCAGCTTCACCGCCGAGTAGCATTCAGCAGCAACGCTCTCCGGCGGGTAGCCGGCGCGCTTGGTAAACTCGGCGAAGAACTTCCGCAGGGCCGCATCCTTGCGGTCTCGGTCCATGCTGTCGACGATGTACACGCCCTCGGCGGCCGGTCCCGCGATCTGGATGAATTTCTGCGAGTCGAATGCCTGCGAGCCGATGATCGGCGCCTTAATGCCGGCAGCACGGAGCTGGGAAACCAAGGGTGCAGCGGTGAAGAAGTAGCCGGTCGCATAGATGCCGTCCGGATTGTCGCGCTTGACGCTAGCGACGATCGAGCCGAACTGCCGGTCCTTCAGCGAGTAGCTGTATTTGTTGAGGACCTTGATGCCGTATTTGGGCGCGGCTTCGATGAAGCCCTCCATGGTCGCCTGGCCGTAGTCGTTGTCCATGGTGATTGCGGACACCGTCTTCAGCTTGAGGTCCTTGGCGATGAATAGCGCAGTGGCCCGGCCCTGCGGCGGCCCGAGGTGGACAAGCCGGAAGATGTAGTCACCAGCCCGCGTGATGTCCGGATGGACGCCATAGGCCGAGATCATCACCACATGCGCCTTCTGGAACACGGGCGCCGCGGCGCGGCCCGAGGCCGAATAGCTGCCGTTGACGACGAATTTCACGCCGTCCTCGCCGATCAGCTTGTTGGCGGTGAAGATTGCCTGGTCGGATTTGGCCTGATCGTCATAGACGATCAGCTTCAGCTTCTGACCAAGCACGCCCCCGGCATTGTTGATGTCGTCGATCGCCATCTCGGCGGCGATCTTGGAGGACTTGCCGTCGGTGGCGGCGAAACCGGTGAGCGGCGCCTGGAAGCCGATCTTGATTTCGGCGCGCGCCGGCTGGGCCGCGGCGAAGCCGAGGGCCAGTGCGGCGACGCCCAACAGCAAGTTCATCGGTCGCATGGTTGTTCTCCACTTTTGATGAAACATGTCTCCCTCCATCGGTGGCAGCTCGATTAGGTTTCATTCCCGCGCAGCAGCACGCGGGCGCGTTCGATGGCAGCTCGCGGCGGTTCTGCGCGCCGCCAATCGGAACGGTCGGCGGCGCGGCAGGTGGCGTCGATGCCAAGTTTGGTGATCGTCCCGTCCTTCTCCAGTGGTTCGGCGCGGTCGGCACGCACGTGGGGGACGATGACGAAATCGCGATGCGGCTGCATGCGCGTCGCCAGCGCCCATTCGACGGCGACCGGATTCCAGGGATCGATGTCGTCGTCGACGACAATGACCTGCTTGACGAGATTGACCGCCGCCCACACCGCAAACATCGCCTTGCGCGCTTCGCCGGGCCGCGGATCGTGCAACACGACAACTGCATGCAGGCGGCCGGCGCCGCCCAACCCGACGGCGACTTCCTTGAGGCAGGGCACACTTGACCGCACGGCGCGTGCCAAGCCGGCGGCGATGGCGACGCCACCGATCAGGCAATGCTCGCGGTGATAGCCGGGCAGGATCACCTGGAATAGCGCGTCGTGCCGGCGGGTCAGGTGCGAGAAGGTCGCGACGATGCCGGCGCCGTAGTTCTCGTAGAGGCCGTGAAATTCGCTGACCGGCCCTTCCTCGATAAGTTCGCAGGCATCGAGGGCGCCTTCCAGTACGCATTCGCAATGGGCGGGAACGAGCAGGTCCGAACCGATACAGCGGGCGACATCGACCGGCTCGCCGAACAGGCTGCCCGCGACCTTCAGCTCATCGTCACCCAGGCCGAGATAGAGGCAGGCGGCAATCAACACCACGGGGTGATTGCCGATGCATATGGCGATATCGAGTTTCTCGCCGCGGGCGTGCGCCGCACGCGCCAACACGGCAAGATGATGATTGGGCGCGATGCCGACAAAAGCGCGATTGCCATCGAGCGGCATCACCCGAGCGATCGACAGGTTAGCCCGCCCGCTGACGCGGTCCTTGGCGACGATGGCGCCGGCCGTGATATAGGAGCCGCGCTCATGCGCGAAGAAACGCGGGATCGGCAGCTCGGTATTCAGTACCGGATCGCAAACGACTTCTTCCTGGCACGGCGCCCGCTTTATCGTGCGATGCTCAAGGGGGCAATCAATCGCCGCAACGATTGCCGCCTGCTGTTGCGCCACCGTCGTACCGAGGCCAGCGGCGATACGCTCCAGCGAATTCGATATGTTCCCGACGACAGGCAAACGATGCCCGCGCACGACATCGAAGCGCAGCGCTGGGCCGGCATCCGCTTCGGCAAGGCAGGCGGCTATTTCAAAATCGAGATCGACTGGTTCCGCGACAGTCTTCAGGTCCCCCACCGTAACTAGACTCGCGAGGAACGCACGCATTGCTTGCGGAGAAACCGCCGCATCACTGCTCATGACGTTCTTCGCCTGCAGGCCGGCGGAGCCGCGCATCGGGCCGTTCCTGATCAATCATGGTTGCGGACGGACCGTCCCGAACCGACCGTCCAAACTCAATCCTATCGGCCGCCCACATGGCATGCACCCAACCGAGACAAGAACAAGCCCATAGGTAAAATCGAAGCATTAGATGACGCGCCGCGCACGGCCCGCTATGCTGCCGGTTCGAAGGTCGACCCTGCATGATCGAACTGCGCACGCTTGGCTATTTCGTGACCGCATGCCGCTGCGAGACTCTGGCGCGCGCCGCCAAGGAACTCGGCATCGCGCTGTCGACACTGAGCGCGACGCTGAAATCGCTGGAAGAAGAGTTGGGGCTTCCGTTGTTCCGGCGCGTGAATTACGGCCTCTATCCGACCGCCGGGGCGCGCTGGTTGATGCGCGTTGCCGAGCCGCTGCTTGACTGCGAAGCCTTCGCCCGCCGCTGGATCGCCGCGCCGCGGGCGCGCCATGCGCACCGGCTGATGGTCGAACTCGAGTTGAGCTTCACCGTCGGGGGTGTCGGCGACGCTGTCGAGCGTGCCATCGAAAGTATGGGCGCGGAGCGGCCGAATATCTTTGTCGATCCGGTGTGGGCGGATGAAAAGGATTCTCCGCAAATCGAAGGCCTCGCCGAAACGTGGTCCGGTATCGGCAGCAGCCGCATGGTCATCGGTCTCGCCGACGAACATGCTCGCCGCCGCAGCGGCGCCGTCACGCTGCTCACCGACCGCTGGGTATTCGCCTGCCGGCTTCCGGCGGGCACCGATAAACCAACGAGCGCGGCCGATCTCGCCGCCGGACGCCTCGTCGTGCCTGCGCTGGCGCCGGCGCTGATTGAGCAGGCCGACCGCTATCTTACAAAGCATAAGATTAGCGGCGTGCGCTTCGTCAACGATCATCCCGGCGAACTGCCGAGGCTGTTCGACGATTATCCCGACGTCGCCCTGTTCGTGCCGGAGAGCCTCGTTTCACGGCGGCTCGGCTTCCTGCGCGTGAAGACCGTCGCGCCGGTGCCGCCGCTCAAAATGAATATCTCAGCCCATGCGTCAACAGCAAACGCCGCCAGTACGCTCTTCGTGCGTCATCTTCGCCGCGCTTTCGCCGGCTCGGAGCGGGTGGGCGTCCGGCGACCGACCATTAGCCTGCGCCAGATTCATTATTTCAACATGGTGCACCGTCTGCGCCGCATCTCCGCCGCCGCGCACGGCGCCAATGTCAGTCAACCCGCAATCAGCGAACAGTTACACAAGCTCGAGCGGACGCTCGCCACGGCGCTGTTCGAGCGCCGCGGCGACGGCGTCATCCCGACCGCCAATGGCGATCGCTTCGCCAGCATAGCGAAAATGATCGAAGCCGGGGTGCGCCGCATCACCGACGGCGACGCCGCCGCAGCCGCGCCGCTCAGCCGTCGTATTGCTGTTGGCATCCTGCCCTCGGTCAGCCAGTACGGCCATCTGGTTAACCGCATCACCGAGGCTGTACTTGCCGTGCAGGCTCGCCATCCCGGGCTGAAACTCGTCGTGCAGGAAGCACCGAACGGCACTTTGCAGGACTGGGTCATGCGCGGTTTGGTCGGCGTGGCGATCGTGGAGACCGGTCTGCCGCACATGCCGCGGCTGCCGCTCGGCTCATCCGAGGGCCTCGCCGCGGTGGCGCACGCCAGTCATCGCCTACTGCCCGCCGGTCCTGTGAAATTCGCCGACTTGGTGCGGCTGCCGCTAGCGCTGCCCACCGGTCGCTTCGGATTGCGCCAATTGGTCGAGGCCGCCGCCAAGGAGCGTGGGTTCCGCATCCGGCCTTATATGGAGATCGATGCTTTGACCATGGTCGCTGCATTGCTCGCGCTTACGCCAGTCTGCACCGTGCTGCCACCCTCGGCGGTGCGGCGCGAACTCGCGGAAGGCGACTTGGTCGCCCATCCGATCGTCGATCCGGTGATCGTGCGGCGGCTGTTCGTCATTTACTCCGGCGAGCGCAGCCTGAGCGAGCCCGAACGCGACCTCGTCAACGCGCTACGCGGGCGATTGTCGGAGGCGAAGGATGCCGAGCGGATGGCGGCGCGGGGCTAATCACGGTAGCCGAAAATGTCGCACGCCTTTCTTGCGCGCCTCGTCGAGCGCATCGGCATAGCCGGCATCGGCATAACGCATGACGCCGAGACTGGTGTCGTTGGTAAGCGCCAGTTCAATCCGCTCGTCGGCTTCGCGGCTGCCGTCAGCGATGACGGTAACGCCGGCGCTGGTCATGTAGCCGGAATAGCCGCCGCCGCCCGAATGGATCGCCACCAGGTCGGCCTGGGACGAGCACATCGCCATGGCGTCGAGCAGCGGCCAGTCGGCGATGGCGTCGGAGCCGTCGCGCATGTGCTCGGTCATGATGTTGGGATGCGCCATGGCGCCCGCGTCGAGATGGTCGCGGGTGAAGGCGATCGGCCCTGAGAGAACGCCGTCGCGCACCATGCGGTTGACGGTACGCGCGAGCGATGTGCGCTCGCCATGGCCGAGCCAGCCAATGCGTGCAGGCAGACCCTCGAACGGCACCTGCGTGCGCGCCAGCGCAATCCAGTTGGCGAGGATGCGATTGTCGGTAAAAGCCTCAAGCAGATGGTCGTCGATCTTGCGGATGTCGTCGCGGTCGTTGGCGAGCGAGATCCAGCGGAACGGGCCGATGGCACGCGCGAACAGCGGACGCAAATAGGCTTCAGTGAAAATCTGGATGTCGAAGGCATCGCTCACGCCGCCTTCGCGCGCCTGGGTGCGGATCAGATTGCCATTGTCGAAAACCACTGCGCCGGAGCGCTTGAAGCCGAGCATGGCCCGCACATGGCGCATGATGGTAGCGCGGCTTTCGGCCATCAGCGTCTGCGGATCCTCCTGGCGCATACGGCGTACCTCGGCGAGGCTATAGCCGGAGGGCACATAGCCGTAGACCAGGTCATGCGCCGAGGTCTGATCGGTGACCACGTCGGGGATGATGCCACGCGCAAGCAAAGTCTCATAGATATCGGCGGCATTACCGAGAAGGCCGATGGAAGCGGCGCGGCCTTCGCGACGTGCTGCATCGACCATCGCCATTGCCGTATCGAGATCGGCAGCGCGCGCATCGAGGAAGCCATTGGCCATCCGCTTTCCAATGCGCTCCTCTTCGATCTCGACACAGAGAATGACCGCGCCGGCCATGCGCCCGGCGAGCGGCTGCGCACCGCCCATGCCGCCGAGCCCCGCCGTCAGGATGAAGCGACCCTTGAGGCTATTGCCGAAATGGCGCTCGGCGATGCGCATGAAGATCTCGTAGGTGCCCTGGATCACCCCCTGCGAGCCGATATATTGCCAGTCGCCCGCGGTCAGTCCGCCCCAGCAGATCAGGTTCTGCTTCTGCCATTCATAGAAGTTCTCCGCCTTCGCCCATTGGCCGACCATGTTGCAGTTGGCCATGATGACGATGGGCGCCTTCTCGTGCGTCTTGATCAGGCCGATCGGTTTGCCGGATTGCACGATCAGCGTTTCGCCATCGTGCATGGTCTTCAGCGTCTCAACGATCTTGTCGTGCGAGGGCCAGTCGCGCGCCGCCTTGCCGAGCGCGGCATAGACGACGAGATTGGCCGGGTCCTCGCCGACCGCAAGCACATTCTCCAATAGGCGCAGCAGGCCTTCTTGCCGCCAGCCGCGACAGCGCAGATTGGAGCCGGAGGTGACGGCGAAGTGTCGGTCCATCGGTCAGGCCAGCGCGAACTGGGCAATCGGGATGCCGAGCGCGGCCTCGCACACCGGATAGACGCTGGGGTCCTTGACCGAGGAACTCAGCGGTAAGTGCGTCTTGGCGATATGGAAGACCGACAGCATCATGCCCTCGCGCAGATGGCCGACGCTGACCGGCTTGCCGTCGGCATCGAGCGTGGTGATGACGTCGGGGAATGTGGCGAGCCGCGCGCCCTTGCCGTCCTCGACGGCCATGTATTCGTTCATGACGTACAGCAGGAGATCGCGCTCGCCGGCGCGGATGGTGATGGTGCCGATATCGAAAGCAGCTTCGGTGTACTTGACCTCTTTGCAGGTGATGGTGCCTTTGCCCAGGATCGTGCCCAAGGTGGTTTTGCAAATCGCCTCGATCACCGCGCGGCCACCCCTGCCTTCCGCCGCCATGATGGCGTGGCCCAGTTCCAGCGCGCGGGAAATGCCGCCCAGCGCGGCGTGCTTCTTCACGTAGGATGCGCGCACCGGATTACGGCAACTGGCGATGAAACCGCCCGACATGTCGGCGGCCTTGCGTAGGATTGGGGAAACCTTGGCAGTGGCGCCGCGCACCACCAGTTCGATATAAGAGTGGCTCGCACGATGGCCGCCGACCGCGGCCTGGATGGTCGGCTCGGGGCTCGCCGCCATGCCGATCGAGCCCATGTCGCCGGTCGGATGCGCGCGCAGATCGCCGACCGCATCGACCACCTTGGTGCCCAGCAGCGCGCCCGGTAGCCAAGCGTTCATGGTGCTCGACATGCCGTTCTGCCCGATCATCAGCCCGTAGAGCGGCGCGCCCAATTCCTCCTGCAGCATTTCGACGGCCTTGACGTAGTCGACGCCGAGCATCTGCCATTCGGTCATGCCCGCTGGCGCGCCGATGGCGGCGGCGGTGGCGATATAGGCGTCGTCCGGCACCTCCTCCATGGAGACGAGCTCGGGCTGACCGATGGTGACCGCGGCGGTGCCGAGCATCCGTCCGTGGTCGGCCCAGCCGCCGCCGCCGGCGGCAAAGACCGAGCCGCCGCGGATCGCCGCTTCCACATCCTGCAATCCGAGAACGCGCCCCATCGGCTTATTCCTTCCCTTTCTGCAGCGAGCGGTCGAGCGCCTTCACCGCCTGCAAGATCACGGCAGCGCCAGCGGCGATCTGCTCGCGATCCGACCATTCCTCCGGCGCATGGCTCTTGCCGCCCTTGCACGGCACGAACACCATGCCCGACTTGCAGATACGGCTCATGAAGGCCGCGTCGTGGCCGGCGCCGCTGGCGAGATCGGTCTGGCGCAGGCCGAGGTCGCGCGCCGCCTGACTCATCGCCGCGCGCACTGTCGCATCGCAGGCAACTGGCTTGCCTTCCGACAACGTAACCAGCGGTCTTCGTTTTACGCGTGCGGTGGCGGCATGCGCCGTGCTCTCTTGCTCGATCGCCTCCACAAAGCGCGTGGTCAGCGCGATATCGGTGGTGCGTGCGTCGATCACCAGTCGGCAGCGTCCCGGCACGACATTGGGCGCGCCCGGTTCAACCGTGAGGATGCCGACGGTGGCAACGAAATAACCCTTGCCCTCGCCGGCCAGTTGCTCGGCGATGCGGCGCACCGAGGTGACCGTATTAGCGGCGGCGACCAGAGCGTCCTGACGCAGATGCATCGGTGTCGTGCCGGCATGATCGGCGGCGCCCTCGAAGACAATCTCGATGCGGCGGATGCCCACGATGGAGGACACGATGCCGACATCGAGCGATTGCGATTCCAGCACAATGCCCTGCTCGATGTGCAGTTCGAGAAAAGCCTTGATATCCAAACGCCGCGCCTCGGCCAGACGCTCGGGATCGCCGCCTACCCGGCGCAGCGCATCGCGTAATTTTTCGCCGCCCGGCTCGGTCAAATCGAGCATCGCTGGCTCCAACGCGCCCGCCATGCCGCGGCTGCCGACGCAGGAGAGCCCATACTCGCTCGGCTCCTCCGCCAGGAAATCGATAACCTCGACCGTGTGGTCTAGCCGTTCACCCTTGTCGCGCAACGCACGGACCACTTCGAGCGCGGTGGCAACGCCGGCAATGCCGTCGAAACGGCCCCCGGAAGGCACGGTGTCGCTGTGCGACCCGACGGCGATGATGCCGAACGTGGGATTGGCGCCATCGAGCCGACCGATGAGATTCCCGGCGGTGTCGATGCGCACCGTGAGCCCGGCCTCGGCAAAGCGCTTGGCGAGGAAATCACGGCCTTTCAGAAACAGCGGGCTGAACGAGCGGCGCGTATAAGGGTGCGCGGGATCGGTGATCTCGGCGAGCGCCACCACGTCCGCCCACAGGCGATCGGCGTCGAGCGACAGATTGGTCGCGGCCAAGTCTTTGTTCCTTTCAATTCGCCGGCAGCGGCGGGCGCACGAAACGGCCCTGCCCCGGCGTCCCGATCACGATTCCGTCGGCATACACGCAAGCGCCGCGCAGGAAAGTCGCTACAACGCGGAATGGCAGCTCGATGCCGTCATAGGGGCTCCAGGATACGAAATTATTGCCGCTTTCCGCAGCGCTGTATCGATAAGGGTCGCGCCGTGCCAGCACGACGTCCGCGTCGCGGCCGACCGCGAGCGCGCCCTTGCGGTCGGCAATGCGGAACAGCGCCGCCGGGCTGTACGCCAGCAACCGCGCGGTATGGGTAAGCGGCAGGCCGCGCGCGTCGAGCCCCTTGAGCAGCAGCGCATAGAGCACTTCGAGGCCGGGCACGCCGGAGGCATTCTTCAACATGATCGGATCGGTCTTGCGGTCCTCCGACCAGCTCACATGGTCGGTTGACACCACGGTAACATTGCCCGCCGCGAGATGGCGCCACAGCGCCTCGACCTCACGCCGCGGGCGTATCGGCGGATTGATCTTGGCCTTGCCGCCGAGCCGGCGCACGTCGTTCTCTTCGTCGAGGGTGAGATAATGAATACAAGCTTCGATGGTGGCGGCGTGGCCCTGGGCGCGATAGGCGGCGGCAAGCTCGTAGCCGCGCCCGATCGAGGAGTGCACGATATGCACTGGGCAGGCGGCACCGGCGCCTAGCTCGAACACTTCGGCGGTCGCAAGTGCTTCCGAGATCGGCGGCCGCGACAGACCGTGCGCGCGATAATCCGTGACGTTGCTTGCTTCCACCTTGGTGATGTAAGCGCGCACCATCTCGTCGTTTTCATTGTGGATGCCGGCGACCAACCCGCGTGGGGCAATGGCCTCGAAGCAGGCGTAGAGGGTCTGAGGCGGAATGCGCGGGAAACGGCGCGGATCGGTCCCAAAGGTGGAAAACTTGAAGGCAGCCGCTCCGGCATCGACCAGGTCTTCGATGCGCGTCGCACCTTCCTCTGGATCAATCGTAGCGTAGAGTGCGAAATCGACGCGTGCCTGCTGAGCCGCCTCATTTGCCTTACTGTGGAAGCGCTCGGCATCCGCGATCAGGCAGCCGTCGTCATAAGGCATATCGACGATGGTAGTGACGCCACCGGCAGCGGCGCTACGGGTCGACCAGATGAAATCCTCTTGACCTTTCTGGCTGCGGCTATGCACTTGCGCATCGATGGCTCCGGGCAGCACCAAAAAACCAGTTCCGCCATGCTTGTCGCCCGCTGGCGCTGCCCCGGCTCCGACCGCCTGCACTAGCCCATCCGCGGCAAGAACATAGCCATTTTCGATGACGCGGTCGGGAAGGATGACCGTCCCGGCGAAGACCTGGTCCGCCATGCTATGCCCTAGATCTCGCGTTAACCCTCGTTGCCTCCTACCGACACTCGAGCGCTATCGAAGCGCCTGAAGCCGACACGACGCCACAATGGGGACGTCGGTACGTTAAATGACCACAGCCAAGGCACGAACTCAGTTCAATCGAACCCGATTATAGGAAAATTCTAATGCCCCAGCGCGGGCGCACGCCGGGCATTGGTAGACCTCACATTCCCCTGTGTGTACCGAAAACCTAAACCCGAACATAATGGTGATGAAGCCCGCCGAGAATAGCGTGTGACGCAAGGTCCCCGACACGGTGAACCGGACGGAAGCAGGGTGCGTCTTTGCCCAGCGACCGGTGCGTCCTGATCTTATTGTAATAGT
>Ga0307436_1000069_pt1 | contig 39831 bp, 37 predicted proteins | sample SalMarWE160440MG_FD_202513 | JGI IMG/M metagenome (GOLD analysis project Ga0307436, IMG submission 202513) | Salt marsh sediment microbial communities from the Plum Island Ecosystem LTER, Massachusetts, United States - WE1604-40 | ecosystem: Environmental > Aquatic > Marine > Intertidal zone >...
GTCAAGGCATGCCCTGCCTCAAGGAGGCGTCGATGGCGAAATTGTTCGCCACCGAAGCAGCCGAACGCATCTGCTCCGACGCGATTCAGACGCTGGGCGGTGCCGGCTACATGACCGACTACGGTGTAGAGCGAATTTTCCGCGCCGTGCGCGCGAGCAAGATCTACGAGGGCACAAACGATATTCAGCGGCTGGTCATCAGTCGCGCGCTCGTGACCCAGGCCGAACAGGAAAGCCGAATTTCCTTATGTTCGTAACAAACACCAGCGATGCGGTGACCACCCTGACGCTGAGCCATCCTCCGGTGAATGCGATCAGCGAAGAATGGGTGCGGGCATTCGAAACGAAGCTCGACGAGCTGGGCCGCGGCCAGCGTTCGACCGTCTTGCATATCCGCTCGGAGCAGAAGGTGTTCTGCGCGGGGGCCGATCTTAAGCAAGTGCGCGCGCGCATGGACGCAAGTGACGGTCCCGACTGGATGTACGCCTATGTGGCGAGCATCCAGCGGCTTTATGCGCGCATCGAACGGCTGCCCCAGGTCACACTGGCCGAGATCGGCGGCGCGGCGATGGGCGGAGGACTTGAGCTGGCATTGGCGTGCGATCTGCGGATCGCCGCAGCCGAAGCCAAGGTCGGCTTACCGGAAGCGCGGCTCGGCTTGATCCCCGGCGCCGGCGGCACGCAGCGGCTTACGCGGCTGTGCGGCCCGGCACTGGCCAGCCGGCTTATTCTTGGCGCAGAAGTTCTTGACGGCGCGGCCGCCGCCGCACTCGGCGTGGTGCATTGGGCGGTGGCGCGGGCTGAGCTCGCGCAGCGCGCCCAGGAGATCGTGCGCCGCATTGCCGGCCTTCCGGCCGCGGCTTTGGCCGCCAGCAAGGCGTGCATCGCGGCAGCTGGCCAAGACGGCCGCGGCGGCTATTCCGACGAGCTGGAATACACCCGTCAGCTACTGAGCCACGCCGAGACGCGCCAGCGTGTCCAGGCGTTCCTTGCCGGTACGGCCGGCAATGCAAAACCGACAAAGAAAGATTGAGAGAGGGGTAACGCTATGACGTTCGATGGCAAGGTTGTGCTGGTGACGGGCGGGGCGTCCGGCATCGGCAAGGCCACGGTGATGGCATTCGCTCGCCAGGGCGCGACGGTGATCTGCGCCGACGTGAACGCCGCCAAGGGCGAGGAGTTGAAGAAAGAAGCCGCCGGTGCCAATCTCAAGGTCGATTTCGCCGCCATGGATCTCGGCAATTCCGACTCGATCAGGGCCGCCGCCGCCGAGCTGCTGAAGAAATATCCGCGCATCGATGTCCTGGTGAACGGTGCGGGCTGGGGCGACGCTCAGCCCTTTATCCAAAATACGCCGGAATACATCAACCGTGTGATCGCCATCAACCTTGCCGGCCCGGCACATCTGACACAGGCGTTGCTGCCATCGATGATCGCCGCCAACGGCGGCAAGGTCATCAATATCGCCAGCGACGCCGGGCGGGTCGGCAGCGGCGGCGAAACGGCTTATGCCGGCGCCAAAGGCGGGCTGATCGCTTTCACCAAGTCGCTCGCGCGCGAGGTCGCCCGCTACTCGATCAATGTCAACTGCGTGTGCCCAGGCCCGACCGACACGCCGATGCTTGCCACTCGCTCGGAAAAGCTGCGCGAGGCCTTCCTCAAGGCGATCCCGTTCCGCCGCTTCGCCAAGCCGGAGGAAATCGCCGACGCCGTTGTGTTCTTCGCCAGCCCGCAATCCGACTATATCACCGGCCAGGTGCTGAGCGTGAGCGGCGGCCTGACCTTCGCCGGCTAGTTTCAAAAACAGGCATCGAGAGGACCAAGACCTATGACCGACACCGCCGCGCGCTTTCGTCCCGCCGGGCTCGATTTTTCCAACTTCAAGCCGAAGCATTTCCTCTGGAGCGTCGAGGGCAAGGTGGCGACCATCACCTTGAACCGGCCTGAGCGGAAGAACCCGCTCACGCTCGAATCCTACGCCGAACTGCGCGACACCTTCCGCAATCTCAGTTATGCGGACGGCATCAAGAACATCGTGATCAACGGCGCCGGCGGTAATTTCTGTTCCGGCGGCGACGTGCACGAAATCATCGGCCCGCTGGTCGAGATGCAGCGCAAGGACGACATGGCCGGTCTGCTGGCCTTCACGCGCATGACCGGGCAACTGGTCAAGGAGATGCGCGCCTGTTCGCAGCCGATCGTGTCGGCCATCGACGGCATCTGCGCCGGCGCGGGTGCCATCATCGCCATGGCGTCCGATCTGCGCGTCGGCACCGCGCGCAGCAAGGTTGCCTTCCTGTTCGTGCGCGTCGGTCTTGCCGGCGCCGACATGGGCGCCTGCAATATACTTCCCCGCATTATCGGCCATGGCCGCGCGTCGGAGCTGCTTTATACCGGCCGCGCTATGGACGGCACCGAAGCCGAGCGCTGGGGCTTCTACAACAAGCTGAGCGAGCCGGAGAATGTGCTGGCCGACGCGCAGGCTTTGGCCAAGGCGTTATCGGATGGCCCGACCTTCGCCAACTCGATGACCAAGAAGTGCCTGCATCAGGAATGGAACATGGGCATCGAGGAGGCGATCGAAGCCGAGGCGCAGGCGCAGGCGATCTGCATGCAGACCAAGGATTACGAGCGAGCTTACGAGGCCTTCGTCGCCAAGCAGAAACCGGTGTTCGCGGGCAATTGATGCTGCGCGTGCGAATGCGCCCGAGACGATGACGCCACGGCGCTTGCCGCCGTGGCGCCGGGGGTGTTGAATCAATAATACCGATCGGGCGGTCGCACCGATCATCTGGGGAAACGCACAATGTTCTCGCGGCTGAAATTCGCACTCATTCTGTTCGCGCTGACGCAATTTCTCAGATACGCGCGCTGGCGGCATCCGCATTTTGCGGCGCGGCTCAAAGAGCGCAATATGGTTGCGCAGATCAAGGCGCGCGACGAGGGAACCGGGCGCTGGATCGAGATCCGCGATGGCAAGATCGGATCGGGCGCCGGACAACATCCGAAGCCCGATATCACGCTCTCCTTCAAGAATGCCGCGACCGGCGCCTCCTTGCTGACGCCGCCGATCAACTGGCTCGACCAGATCAACGCGCAGAAGGATTTTACCCTCGGGGTCGACGGTCCTGAGGACCTGACCAACTGGTTCGCGCAGACCCTGATGATGAGCCAGAGCGCGGGCTGGACGTTCGGCACGCCGATGTCCGACGGCTCAATGCGCTATTGCAACATGACCAATGGCGGGCCGGTCTTCATCACCGTCAAGGACGACAAGATCGTTCGCATGACGCCGATCGATTTTGACGACAGCGACCCACAGCCGTGGACGATTGCAGCGCGCGGCTTGAAGTTTACGCCGCCGCGCAAGACCACGCTCGCCCCGCACGGGCAGAACGCCAAGTCGATCATCTATTCGCCCGATCGTCTGCTCTATCCGATGAAGCGCGTCGACTTCGATCCCAACGGCGCGCGCAATCCGCAAAACCGCGGCAAGTCGGGCTACGTGCGTATCTCCTGGGAAAAGGCGCTCGATCTGGTCGCTAATGAGATCAAGCGCTGCAAGCGCGACCATGGGCCCGGCGCGATCGCGACCTCGCACGGCTCGCACCATACCTGGGGCAATATCGGCTACTACCTTTCGGCGCTCTTCCGGTTCGCCAATGCGGTCGGCATGACGCGTATTCATCACAATCCCGACTCCTGGGAAGGCTGGTACTGGGGCGCCGCGCATCACTGGGGCTACACGCTGCGGGTCGGCCAGTCGGAGACCTACGGCACAGTCGAGGATTGCCTGCAGAACTGCGAGATGATTGTGTTCTGGTCTGCCGATCCGGAAAGCACCAGCGGTTCATATGGCGCGCAGGAAGGCACCGTGCGCCGGCAGTGGCTCAAGGATCCAAAGCTCGGCATCAAGGTCGTCCACATCGATCCGTATTACAACGCCTCGGCGCAGTTCCTGCCCGGCAAATGGTTTGCGCCCAAACCGACCACCTCGCCGGCGATGGCCATGGCCATTGCTTATGTGTGGATCAAGGAAGGCCTGTACGACAAAGACTATGTGAAGACCCACACCGTCGGCTTCGACAAGTGGAAGGCCTATCTGCTCGGCGAGGAGGACGGCACGCCCAAGACGCCGGAATGGCAGGAGAAGGAAACCGGCGTGCCGGCCAAGGACGTGCGCGCGCTCGCCCGCGAATGGGGCCAGAAACGCGTCTATCTCGCGCCCGGCGGCTGGGGCAACGGCCACGGTGGCGCCTGCCGCAACCAGACCGGCATCCAGTGGGCGCGCACCATGGTGTGCCTGGCGGCCATGCAGGGCCTCGGCAAGCCCGGCATCAACATGGGCAATTTGCAATGGGGCGCGCCGCTCGACTTCAATTTCTATTTCCCCGGCTATGCCGACGGCGGCATGTCCGGCGATCTGGAAAACACCTCGATGCCGGTCGAGCTCTACCAGCGCATGCCGCAACTGCCGAGCATGAATTCGAGCTTCCAGCGCATTCCGCGTCTCTGGATGCCGGAAGCGATCGCTGACGGAAAGGCGGAGGGCTGGCCGTGGATCGGCAAGTCGATCGAGCACCAGTTCGCCAAATTTAGCTACCCGGCGCCCGGCCATGCGCCGGTGAAGATGCTCTACAAGTACGGCGGCTCGATGATCGCGACCATGAACAACACCAACCGCCATGTGCGGATGTACCAGTCCGAGAACCTTGAGTTCGTGGTCAACGAGTCAATCTGGTTCGAGGGCGAGGCCAAGTTCGCCGACGTCATTCTGCCGGTCTGCACCAATTTCGAGCGCGTCGACATCTCGGAATGGGCCGGCCTCGGCGGCTACGGCCATCACGGCCAGCAGCAGCTCAATCACCGCGTCATCATTTTCCAGGCGCCGGCGATCAAGCCGCTCGGCGAGTCGAAGACCGACTTCTGGATCTTCACCGAGATCAGCAAGCGGCTCGGGCTCGCCAACTACTTCAACGAGGGTTGCAACGAGATCGACTGGGTCAAGCGGCATTTCGATGCTTCCGACCTGCCCAAGGTGATTTCGTGGAAGAAGTTCATCAAGCGCGGCTATTACGTCGTACCGTCGGAGAAGGCGCACCTGCGCGCGCCGGTGTCGTTTCGCTGGTTCTGGGAAAATCGCAAGAAGGACGTTCCCGAGGCACAGCCGCTGCCATCCGACTACACCGAAGAGTTTTTGCGCGGATTGCAGACCCAGTCGGGAAAGCTCGAGTTTGAATGCAATAGCCTGAAGCGATTCGCTGACCCAGAACGGCCGCCGATCGTCAAATATGAGCCGTCGTGGGAAGGGCCGCATTCGGGCGACCTGTTCAAACAGTACCCGCTGCAGCTGCTCACGCCGCATTCGAAGTATTCGTATCACACCCAGGGCGACGGCAAGGATTCGTTCTTGCTCAATATCGAGGATCACCGGGTCAATATCGACGGCTACTATTACTGGATCGTCCGCTTGAACGCGGAGGATGCGGTGGAACGCGGCATCAAGAAGCACGACCTCGTCAAGGTCTATAACGACCGGGGCGCCGTGATTTGCGCCGCGCTGCCGACCCAGCGGCTGCCGCGCGGGGTCTGTCACGGCTACGAGTCCTCCGCGATCTACGATCCGATGGGCGAGCCCGGCAAATCGGTCGACCGCGGCGGTGTGCTCAATCTGCTCACGCCCGAGCGCACGCAGACCAAGACCACCCATTCGCTGGCCGGCGCGAATGCGCTGGTGCAGGTCGCGCTCTGGGACGGCGGGACTGAGCACGTCTCGGAGACCTTCGCCACGATGGGCAAGGACCGGAAGGTGCGCAGCAAGCGCAAGGCGGCCAATCTGGTGCCGGCAAAATAGCAATAACAGGAGGAGTTGATCGGATGGCTTATGTTTTCAAGGAGAACGAACTGCCCTCGCTGATCGACGCCAAAGCGGCGCGCGAACGCATTTTTTTCGTCAATCAGGAGCTCGCTAATATCGACGACATGCTGGCCGGCGTCATGCACTACAAGAAGGACGCGGCCTCCCCCTTGCACCTGCACAAGAACTGCGAGCACTTCTATTTCATCATCGACGGCAAGGCGATGGTGGAATCGGACGATGGGATACGGCCGGTCGGTCCCGGCGATATGATCTTCATCCCGGCCGAGGAGAAGCACCGTCTGCGCGCCACCGAGCCGCTGTTCTATTTCGAATTCCAGGCGCCCAATCGTTTCAAGACCACGATCCTCGAAGGCACCGATGACGACCTGCGCTGGGAGCGCAAGGACGGCAAAGTGTGGATCCAGACCTGAGGCAGCGGAGCACGATCATGTCACTTACATTCATCGATACCAACAAGCTCCCGAAAAAGTCCTCGACCGGCCAGGGCGAAGTCACCGAGGTGCTGAACGCGGCCCTCTGCGGGGCGCGCAACGTGCATGGTTCGTTGCGCTGGCTCAAATCAGCCGAGACATTCAAGCCGGATGCCGCCGACAAGCACCAGCTCATCTACCTCATGGAAGGCAAGGGCAACATCCGCCTCAACAACAAAGATTACAACGTCGAAAAGGGCGCCGGCATTTACCTTGGCCCGTCCGAGACAGCGACCATCCGAGCCGCCAGCGGCGCCTCCCTGAAGCTCTTTCATCTCATCGTGCCGCAGATACCGAAGTGAAGGCCGGCCGGCGCGAAACGTGGTGTGAATACGATGACTAAATGGAACATGATCATCGATGTTGCCGAGTGTACCAATTGCAACCTGTGCACGCTCGCGGCCATGGACGAATACGTCGGCAACGCATTTCACGGTTATTCGGCGCCGATGCCGAAGCACGGCCACAAGTGGATCGACATATTGCAAAAGGAGCGCGGGCAGGTGCCGATGATCGATATCGCTTATGTGCCGACGATGTGTAACCACTGCGACAACGCGCCCTGCGTCGCCAAAGGCGGCGGCGCGGTGACCAAGCGCGACGACGGCATCGTGCTCATCGATCCGGTCGCGGCGAAGGGGCGCAACGATTTGGTCGACGCCTGTCCCTATGGCCACATCTGGTGGAACGAGGAGCTTTCGCTGCCGCAGGCCTGGACCTTCGACGCGCATCTCATTGATCAGGGCTGGCGACAAACGCGCGGGCAACAGTCGTGTCCCACCGGCGCGATGCGCGCGATCTGCGTAGAGGATGACGAAATGGCGAAGCTCGCGGCCGAGCAGGGCCTCGATGTCATCAAGCCCGAGCTCGGCACCAAGCCGCGTGTCTACTACAAGAATTTGTGGCGCTATGCGAAATGTTTCATCGGTGGGTCCGTATCGGCGGAGGCGAGTGGCGTCATCGATTGCGTCGAGGGCGCGAGCGTGCGCCTGCTCAAGAACGGAGCCGTGGTCGCGCAGGCTGCGACTGACAATTATGGCGACTTCAAATTCGATCGGCTTGACGAGAACTCGGGTGAATACGTCGTGGAAATCTCGGCTCATGGGCAGGCAAAGAAGGCGGTGAGCGCGCAGCTCGGTGCCAGCATCAATCTCGGCGAAATCAGGCTCTAAGTCGCGCGGCTGATCAATGCGGTAATCGCCCGTCACCGCACCAGATATGGCCGAAGACGAAGGTCTCCATGTCTGAACCTTCAATCCCGCTGATGTTTTCCCAACTCGGCGGCCTCTATCAAGCCATCGCGCCTTTGACCGAAGCGCTTTTGCGCATCGTCGTCGGGATGGCATTGGTGCCGCACGGGTTGCGCATGACATTCGGATTCTTCCCCAATACCGGACAACCCCTGCGCAATATCGGGATGCTCGCCGATTACCTGGACCAGCAGGGCTATCGTCCGGGGAAAGTCTGGGCGTTGGCGATTTCCGCGACGCAGCTCATCTGCGGGCCGTTGCTTGCGCTCGGCTTGTTCACGCGCCTCGCGGCCGTTCCGGTCGTTCTCTTCTTGCTAGTATCGAATATCGAGCGTTGGCGCGTCGGCAGATATTTTTGGAACCAGCAAGGGCTCGAATACACGCTGATGTGGACGGTCGCGGCGCTTTACTTTCTCGTGCATGGCGGCGGAGCGTACTCGCTAGACCGGTTCATTATTGGCCGGGAATTCTGATCTATTTCGTATGGCCGTTGGTGGAGCGGGCGGCGCGGGTGTCGGCATGGCGGTTCGTCTCAATCGCGCTGACGAGACGGCTCACGTGCGCCTTGGCTGATTCACTCTCCACTTCCGCAATGACGTTGGCGATGCCGCGGCCCGGGCGAATGAATTCCTTGTAGAAGGTGCCGAGATCGATCCGTTGCTCCGTCGCTTCGCTTTCGCCGCCTTCGGACAAACGAGGGCCGGCTTCGTCTTCGACCACGACGCTAAGCCGCCAGCCCTCGCCTGCGTTTAGGGGCGCAATTTCCAGCGTCGCGATGGTGTCGATTTCGGTCAGGTCCCGGCGCTCTTCGTCGCCGAGATGGGATTCTTTACGAAGCGGAATTTCGCGCATTTCCCTGCTGCGCCGCGCCGTGACCCTTAGGCTCGAAGGCGTGGCTTCACATTCCGCTTTGGTCCAGCGAACGACCTGACCAGCATCGATGTCGACAGGATAGGTTTCCATCGAGAATCTCCGCTTGGCCGGTCGGGAACGGGCTCGGTGCCGAAAGCGCAGGACCCGCGCCGCCCGCCCGTCGGACTGGAGTCTCCTCCGGTGTGCTCGGGCAGGAAAGCTACGGGTCCCTCCGCCATGCTTCATCGGTAGACTGGTTCGTTGCTTAGGCAGATCCACGCCCGTAGACGATTCACTGCCGTGCTTCGCCAATCTTGCCTCGGCACGACGGTTCATGAAGTCGAGCAAACGCAGGGCCAGTCCGCTTTGATTTCGATCAAAAAACACGGAAGATCGATTGTGCAGCGCACGGAGCAGTGGGTCTGGCGCGGTTGACCTGCCTCAAGCGGTTATTGGGTTTTCAGGCGATCCTTGTCTGCAGAAATGGCCATTTGCGATGAACGACACGGATTGCACGGCCTTCCTGCAATGGGCGCTGCCGCAGCTTGAACTGCGCTGGCCGGGTTACCGCAAGGTGCGCCGGCAGGTCTGCAAACGGCTGCGCAAGCGCATGGGCGACCTCGGGCTCGCGGATTTCGCCGCATATCGGGCGCGGCTCGCAGCCGACCCGGCCGAATGGCAGGTGCTCGATGAATGCTGCCACATCACCATTTCGAGATTCTTCCGCGACAGGGGCGTATTCGAAGCCCTGCGCGGGCGCGTGCTTCCTGACATCGCCGCCCGTGCCGGACGCGAGCAACGGGTTGCCCGCATTTGGTCCGCGGGCTGTGCCTCCGGCGAGGAGCCCTATACGCTGAAAATCCTTTGGGATCTGGAAGTGGCGGCGCTTTGTCCGGGCGTTCCCTTGTCGATTGTCGCTACCGATGTCGACGAAACCATGCTCGCCCGGGCGCGGGAGGGCTGCTTCAAGCCGACCAGCCTGCATGAACTGCCACCGCAACTCGTCGAGCAGGCCTTTGAGCGGGCGGGACCGCTCTATTGCGTCAAGGCGGTTCATCGCGAGGGCATAGATCTTTTTTATCAGGACTTGCGGTTGGAGGCGCCGGTGGCGCTCTTCGATCTCATCCTTTGCCGCTATGTCGCCTTCACCTATTTCGCGCCGCCTTTGCAGCAGAAGGTTTTGGATCGTTTGGTCGACCGGCTGATGCCGGGCGGCTATCTTGCGATCGGAACGCACGAGCGCCTGCCGGAAGGCGCGACGCTGATACCGCTGGCCGGCGCGCCGCAGATTTTCAAGAAAGCGCGTTGACGCCATGACGACGGAAAGGCGCTAAGCTGCCTCTCCTATTGCCGAATTTTCCGCGGCCGGGTTGCTTGATCGGAATCAAAGGAACGAGGCTGGATCCTAATATCGTTATGTCAGCCAAGGCGGGAGGTGCTGTCATGACGACATTCATCATGTTGACGCGTCTGAATACCGATGCCGTTCGCTCGCCGCGTTCCCTTGAGCAGCTCGAGCGCGACGTTATGAAGCGCATTCGCGAGGAATGCCCGGACGTGGAATGGCTCAATAGCTATGCCGTGCTCGGGCCCTGCGACTATCTCGATGTCTTTATCGCCGATGACATCGAGACGGCGGCTAAGGTTTCGGCCCTAGTCCGAACTTTCGGCCATGCGCAAACCGAGATTTGGACCGCAACCGAGTGGGATCGCTTCAAGGAAATCGTCCGCACCCTGCCGGGGCCGGCTTGATCGCGCATTGCTGCGCCGCACGAGATGCGCGGGAATAGGAATACGGCAGCGACCTTGACCTTTCTTGGTACGCGTGGCGAGATCAAGGTTCGCTCTCGTCGGCATCGGCGTCACAGCGCAGCGCTCGTTCAATCGGGTGCCGCCCGCATCATGATTGATTGCGGCAAGGACTGGCTGCGCCGCCTGCCGGCGGTGGCGCCGACGGCAATCGTGCTGACGCACGCCCACGCTGACCATGCCTGGGGCTTGGCGGAGGGCGCTCCGTGCCCGGTCTATGCGACGAAAGCGACTTGGGCGCTGCTCGATCGCTTTCCCGTTCGCGACCGGCGCGAAATGCCGGTGCAAAAATCCGTCGTGATCGGCGGCGTGTGGTTTCGTGCCTATGCGGTTCAACATTCGATACGGGCACCGGCGGTCGGATACCGGGTATCGGCCGACGACAGGGCCATGTTCTACGTTCCCGACGTGGCTTGGCTGGCGAATGCGGTCAAGGCGTTGCGCGGAATCGACGTCTATATCGGCGACGGGGCGACGATTAAGCGCTCGATGGTGCGCCGCCAAGGTCGAAAATTGATCGGTCACGCCCAGATCGTCGCGCAGCTCGGCTGGTGCAAAAGGGCCGGCGTCAAGCAGGCCATTTTCACCCATTGCGGCTCGCAAATCGTGCGGGGCGATGCGCGCCGGCTTGACGCCTTGGTTCGGCGCCTCGGCCGCGAACACGGCGTTGAGGCGCGATTGGCGCATGATGGCAATCGCCTGTCATTTTCCGGTTGATGCAAGTCAACACATCCGGCCGGAATTGCAGCCAACCTTCGCCCGCGGTCCGGAACACAGATCTGGCGGTCAATGGGGACATAACATGCGAGGCGCAACATTTCGAAAGTGGCTCGTCGAGCAAGGATGTCGCATCGATAGCCACCAGCATCCGGTCGGACACGAAGGCCATATGACGGTGACGGTGCATCGAGAAGGTCGGACGGCCAAAGTTCCTCTCACCGGATCATACCATGAACTGGATCCGCGTGTCGTGCGGCGGGCTTGCGAGGAACTCGGGCTCGATCCGGCGCAATTGCCGGGACCGAAAAGCCGCGTCTGAAGACAGGTGCCGGGATGTCGGCGTCTCCAGGTCATAAACGGTCGCAGCATCTCATCGAAGGCGAGGCCTATCGCCGGATCATGGCGGGCGAGGCGCCGGCGACGCTTGCCGAGTTCGCCCAGCAGTTATTGGACTGGCTTCAGGCGTCATATTCAGACGCCTCGCCAATGACGCTGACGGCGGTCGAGGATCAAATCCGTGACACTTGGCATCGCCGGCATGAAATGATTCGTGGCGGCGACCCCTGAGGAGAGGCGGTGGCTTTGTCGGCTAACGAGGCGCTACGAAGCGGCCTCGGCCTCGTAAAGACCCTTCATGATATGGTCATGCAAGTCAGGGTCCTCAACGATTGCCCCAGTTATCGTTTCGTCGCCGAGCAGGTTCGCCTCGCTCAGCCCGCGATGCCATTTCTTTGCCGCGAGGTCGCCCTGGCCGATGCGCATCAACGTGTACAATTCAGACCGGGCTTGCGTGGACAGAGTTGCGATGGCCTCCCGTAGCGCCGCGGTCTGCGAAGCCCCCGGACGCAGCGGCTCGAATCCCAGTAGCGCGGTCGGGTTGTGTTCTCCGCGTGCCGCATTGAGCGGGGCAAGATCATCTTCCGCAGTGTTGCCGAGGAAGTCGTCGCGTTGTGCCCGAGCAGCCTTTGCAAGAAGTGCAACAAAGCGAGCTTGTTCCGCATTCAGTGCCGCTAGCATGTTGGTCTCCAGCCTTTATTGAACTACCGAAGGCCATAGCGCGCGCACCTCCGGCGGCAGCATCTTTTTTACGTCCTCGATTTCGCCGGGTGATATCTTGCGCGCCAAGAGTCCGAAGACCTCGCGCGCCGACTGCTCGGCATCCACATTCGGATCGCGAAGCTCCGCGTTGATGTGATTGAGAAAAGCGCTCTTCGTCCGCTCAGCCGGAGCGGCATCCTTCATATGCCAATTTTCATAATAGAAACCGCGGATCAGCATGGGTAGCTGGGCGCCGAGGTGGACGGCCTCATGGGCCGTCAACCGATCACGCAATGCATGCAAGACCGCTCGAAGCACACGGTAAGCGCGCCGTTTGTCATCCCAATTGAGCTGCTCCATGAGCTCGTTGAGCCACACATTCGACAGTTGGAGGGTCTCGTCGAAGGTCGAAAGTCCAGTCATGCTCATGATGAACCCCCTTCGATAACTTAAATGCAATTTATAATGTAAATGGATTAACCCTCATTGATATGAATCAATCTGCGGGCGTGCTGAGTGCGATCGCAAGACGGAGCTCATCCGTCAGGCGGCGGGGGTCAGCTTGGCCAGAGGTTGTGCAGCTCGCTGGGCGTCGCGGCCTTGGCATCCTCGAGTTCCGCCGCGGGCAGGCGCGCGGCGAGCAGCGCGAATAAGCAACGCGCGACTTTTTCCGCATCCACGCCCGGGTCGCGGTGCACGCCGTCATGGATCCGCTCCAGAAACGCGCTCCGGCCCCTGGTTGCCGGGCGCGCGCCGGGATGCCAGCCGTCGTAATAGAGGCCCCGAAGCAATGTCGGCAATTGGGCTCCGAGAAAGACGGCTTCATCCCGCGGCAACATGTCGCGCAAGGCGTGCAGAGCCGCAAGCAGCGCCAGATATACACGCCCTCGGTCGTGCCAGCCAAGCCGCCGCATCAGGTCATCGACCCAATCTTCGGTCGCGCGTACCGCAGCATCTAGGTCGGGAACGGCTGCCATAGTGAGGACCTGCAGATCAGATCAATCGCCGCCATTGGGAAATTTCGCAAGAATATCGTCAAGGATGATGCCGATCGCGCCCTTGACGGGAGCGGTATAGTCATGCGGTCCGAGATCGCTGGCGGCCTTGGTCAGCAGCGCGCGCACTTCGCCATTTGACAGCACGTCCTTGTCAATGAGCGTCTGCAGCAATGAAATGAGGATGGCGCTGGTCGCATTTCCGATTTCGAGTTCTCGTCCCTGGCCGTACATATGTCTCTCCGAACCAGCCTAACGAAGCTCACAGCGACACCGTGCTGGACTGTATCTTTATCTCTTTATAGCGAAAAATCTTAGAAGCTCACTTGTGGCTCCGGGTTGCGCTGTCAGGCGCAACCCGGAATTAGAGGGACTGTTCAGCCGGCCTTAACCTCGATCTTTTTCGCCGGCTTCTGCGCCTCGGGCTTCTTCGGGAGCGTCACCGTGAGCACGCCTTTCTTGAAGGCTGCTTCGATTTTGCTGGTGTCGACGCCTTCAGGCAATCCGAAGCTGCGTTCGAAGGAGCCGAAGTGGCGTTCGTGCAGATAATAGTCCTTCTTTTTCTCCTCTTTTTCCTCCTGCTTCTCGCCCTTTATGGTCAGGCTGTCGTCGCCGACTTTCACCTCGATGTTCTTTTCGTCCATCCCGGGTAATTCGGCCGTAATCTCATAGGCCTTTTCGCTCTCGGCGACATCGACCGCCGGTGCAGCCGCGCCCCATGTCAGTTCGTGCCGCCAAAGCGGCTCTGCCGCGAACATCGACGGGCTTAAGGGCTGCCAAAAATCCCGGCCGAAATCATCGAACAGGCGATCGATTTCCCGGTGGAGGCTTTCGATTGGCTGCCACGGTTGCAGAGCAGGGGAAGAGACGGAGTGCTTTTCCTGTCTTACGGGAACTTTGGATACATTTTGAGCCATTGTTGGGTCTCCTCCTAAGTCGAACATTCGATAGAGGAGTATAAAAAAATTGCATTGACTCAGGTCAAGACCAGGCGGGCGCACGCGGCAGCGTCGTCGTTCGATGGGTCGCCGGCCACCTCGCATAAACGCCAATGAGAGTTGCCTCAGCAAGGACATGCTTGCGGGCTTCGCGCTCAATATCGCGACAAGACGGGCTTGTGCCGGTTGGCAGACGATCAACCGAGAGCGCCAGCAGCCGGAAGCGATAGTGATGTAGCCCGTGACCGCGTGGCGGGCAGGGACCACCGTAGCCGATCCGCTGGAAGTCATTGATCGCCTGCTTGAAGTCGCGTTGCCCGGCCCGCTGGGCGGCTCCCTCCGGCAAGGATGTGAGGTCAGCCGGGATGTCATATGCCGCCCAGTGACGCCAGATGCCGGCCGGCGCGTCCGGGTCGTCGCAGAGGAGGACGAAACTGTGGGTACCCTCCGGCGGCACATTCCATTCCAGGGGAGGGAAAAATCCTCCCCGTCGCAAGTATATCGGTGCGGGATCGCAGATCTGTCACGAAAAGCGGTTGAACTCAGCCGCAGGTAGCCTCTCCTTTGCACCTGCAAGACTGCCCCGCCGCCGCGTCGGAAGGATTGATAAGGGTCAAAAGGCTCGGAAAGCTTCCTCCTACAACCAACCTGCATCCAGTGGGGTCGTGGCAGGTAATGTTCGCCGGCGTTCCAATGGAGCTAGCTCATGCGCGACTGGAATGTCGTTGTTAGTGTCTACCAGGAGGGGTTCAGGCGCGTTCTGCGAACGCTGCGGGACCTCGGGCCGGCCGAGCGAAGCCCCTACTACAACGTTCTGGTGATGCAAGCTGATGACCCGATCGCGCTGCTCGCAGCCATTGAAAAGAAAACCGAAGAAAGCACTGCGCTCTATGACGCAATTTCGCGGGTTGCGCCGGCAACCCGCAGCTTCGAATTCCACTCCGCAGAAGACTTCGTGGAAAAGGCGAAGCCGATCATCAGCGAATGGTCGGCGAGCCTCGCCGGACGCACTTTTCACGTGCGGTTACATCGGCGCGGAGCAAAGTATGATTTGGGAACGCAAGATGCCGAGCATCTGTTCGACGACCTTGTCCTCGATGCGACGGCGAAGGCGAGAATGCCGGCCAAGATATCGTTCACCGACCCGGATGCCGTGATTGCGATCGATACGATCGATAATCGGGCCGGCCTTGCGCTGTGGACGCGTGAGGATCTGGCCCGCCATCGCCTGTTGCGGCCAGACTAGCACTCGCTGCTCTTAGCGCGAAAGGCCGTACGGCAGGGCGAAATAGTCGGGGGGTGAATTGATTTCGCCGCAAGCGCGCGACATTATCTGCGGCGGCGAAATTCGGGTTCGAGTTGCAGACCGGCGCGTGGCGCATGACGCTGCTGATCTTCATCAAGGGATGATCCGGTAACCGGCCATGCTCATCGGCGTTCCGAAGGAAATCAAAGCCGACGAATACCGCGTCGGCCTCGTCCCTGCGACCATCGAGGAACTGACCGCCAAAGGCCATGAGGTCATGGTTGAAACCCGCGCCGGGAAGGGCGCCGGCATCAGCGACGACGAATATACCGCGGCCGGCGCGCGGATCGTCGCGAATGCCGATGAAATATTTTCACGAGCCGAACTGCTCGTAAAGGTGAAAGAACCCCTCGCCGCCGAGCGCAAGAAGCTGCGGCGCGGCCAGATCATCTTCACCTACCTGCACTTGGCTGCCGACCCTGACCAGACCCGCGACCTGATGGCGTCCGGGGTTACCGCCATCGCCTACGAGACGGTCACGGATGCGGTCGGCAAGTTGCCCTTATTGGCGCCGATGTCGCGGGTCGCGGGCCGCATGGCGGCCCAGGTCGCGGCGTATTTCCTGGAGCGGCCGCAAGGGGGGCGCGGCATTCTGTTGGGCGGCATCGACGGCGTGCCGGCGGCGGAGGTCGTTGTGCTCGGCGGCGGAGTCGTCGGTTCCAATGCTGCCGAGATCGCGCTCGCCATGGGCGCCAAGGTGACTGTCACCGCCCGAAGCGCAAAAACGTTAAGTCGCCTGTCGGAGCTGTTTGGCGGGCGGGTGCGCGTCATGGCTGCGCCGCCGGAAGTCACCGCAATGCTGTGCGCGGCGGCTGACGTTGTGATCGCAGCCGCCTTGGTGACCGGCGCCGCCGCGCCAAAGCTCATCTCGGCGCATACGGTCAAGCGAATGAAGCCCGGCGCAGTCATCATCGATGTTTCGATTGACCAAGGAGGCTGCGCCGAGACCTCGCACCCGACGACGCACTCCCAGCCGACTTTTCTGGTCGACGGGGTCGTGCATTACTGCGTCGCGAACATGCCGGGGGCGGTGCCGCGGACGTCGACCTTCGCGCTCAACAACGCGACGCGGCCATTCATCCTGGCGCTTGCGGATAAGGGCATTCCGCGGGCCGTCATCGATGATGTGTATTTGCGGAACGGCCTTAACGTGCACGAGGGCAAAATCACGTGCCGCGCTGTAGCGGATACCTTGCATCTGCCGTACGCCTCCGCGGTGGATTTGCTGAAGGAATGAGCAAACCACTGGCGGGACGCGGGTTTGATGCACGTCAAGAAGGCATGCGAAATATGGGCTAAATCGTCGGCCAGAAGTGGAGTTCAATAGCGTGGGTGCCGCTGATACCGCAGCAGAGACAACTACCCGGCCGCTCGAAGCCGGCAAACTCTATCGCGCGACCGACCTCTCGAACCTGACCTTTTCGACGACGGCGGATCTGCCGCCGATCGATGGACTCGTCGGTCAGGCGCGTGCCTTCGAGGCCATCCAGTTCGGAACGCGGGTCGATAACGCGGGTTTCAACCTGTTTGTGATTGGTCCAACCGGCGCCCGCATGCAGGACGCCGTCAAGGCTCTCTTGGCCGATGAGACGCGGACAAGGCCCAGCCCGCCCGATTGGGTCTACGTCAACAATTTTGCCGATCCGGACCGACCGGTCGCCATCGAACTGCCGACCGGGCGCGCCCGCAAATTCCATGAAGCAATGCACAAGCTGATTGACGACCTCAGCTCCGCGCTGCCGGCCGTGTTCCAGAGCGAGGATTACCAGACGCGACGTGGGGCTATCGACGAGTCGTTCCAGCGAAAGCAGGGCGAGGCATTTTCCGCGCTACGCGATAAGGCCGCCGAAAAAGACGTGGTGCTGCTGCGGACGCCGCTTGGATTTGCGCTGGCACCCGCCAAGAACGGCCAAGTGGTACCGCCGGCGGAATTCACCGCCTGGCCGGAAGCCAAGCGTCGCGAAGTCCAGGCCATTATTGAAGCCTTGGAAAAGGACCTCGAGCGCATCGTTCACCAGATTCCGCAATGGGAACGGCAGCGGCGTGACGAGCTACGCCAACTCAACCGCGAAACCGCGAAATATGCTGTCGACCAGTTGATCGAGGAGACCAAGGCCGCCTTTAAAGACGTTCCGCGGCTCGTGCAGCACATCGAGACAGTACGCGCAGACCTCGTAGAGAACGTCGGCATATTCATCGCCAAGGGCGAGGAGGACGAAAGCGAGCCACGCTATGTCAGGCGCGGCAGCCCTTTCGACCGTTATGAGGTCAATGTACTCGTAACCCAGGATGCCAGTGAGCCGGGCGCTCCGGTGGTCGAGGAACTACATCCGGTGCTCGGCAACCTGATCGGACGCATTGAGTACATTCCGCTGCGCGGTGCGCTGGTGACCAACTTTCGCCTGATCAAGGCCGGTGCGCTTCATCGCGCCAATGGCGGCTATCTGCTGCTCGATGCCCGCAGTGTTCTGCTCGAGCCGTTCAGCTGGGCGGCGCTCAAGCGCACGCTGCGGCGGGGTGAGATCGCCATCGAAGACATCTCCCGGTTTCTCGGCTTTGCGACCACGGTGTCACTTGAGCCTGATCCGATCCCGCTGAAGGTGAAGGTGGTTCTGTTCGCGGACCGCTTGCTGTACTTTCTATTGGCGGCACTCGATCCGGAATTGGGTGAGCATTTCAAGGTACTGGCGGACTTCGAAAACGACTTCCCGCGCACGCCAGAGAATGAGGCGACCCTGGCCCGGTTGCTTGCGGCACTCGTGCGACGGGACCGGCTGAATGCCCTAGACCGCGATGCAGTCGCGCTCGTACTCGAACATGCGGCGCGCCTTGCTGATCATGCCGGCAAACTTTCGCTGATTGTCGAGCAATTGCGCGAGGTCTTGATTGAGGCGGATTTCTGCGCGCGCGAGGCGAAACGCTCGGTCATCATGCGCGCGGACGTGGATCGGGCGCTGACGGCGCGCATTCGCCGTGCAGCCCGCCTGCGCGACCGCGCGCAAGAAGCTATTCTCGAGAAGGTGGAGCTGATCGATACCGAGGGGGCGCATATCGGCCAGATCAATGGTCTTAGCGTTATTGAGCTTGGCGGGTTCACTTTTGGCCGGCCCAGCCGCATCACCTGCCAGGTTCGGCCAGGCAGGGGAAAAGTGGTCGACATCGAACGCGAGGTCGAGCTCGGCGGCCCGCTTCATTCCAAGGGCGTGCTTATTCTGGCCGGATTTTTGGCGGGCCGCTACGCTCTCGACACCCCGATGTCGCTGTTCGCAAGCCTTGTTTTTGAGCAATCCTATGGTGGGGTCGAGGGCGATAGCGCCTCGTCCGCCGAACTCTATACGCTGCTGTCGGCACTGGCAGACGTGCCATTGCGGCAAGATCTGGCGGTGACGGGATCGGTCAACCAGCACGGAGAGATCCAGGCCATCGGTGGAGTCAACGAGAAGATCGAAGGTTTTTTCGACATCTGCAACGCGCGCGGTTTGACCGGCAAGCAGGGCGCGTTGATCCCGCAGGCGAATGTTCAACATCTCATGCTGCGCCGGGATGTAATCGAAGCCTGTGCCGCGGGCCGCTTTGCAGTCTATCCGGTGTCGACAATCAACGAAGGCATTGCGTTGTTGACCGGCCGTGCGGCTGGCGCGCGCGATGCCGACGGAAATTATCCGCTCGACAGCATCAATCGTCGCGTTGAAGAGCGCTTGCGCGCCTTCGCCAATATCCGGCGAAGCTTTGGGTACCAAAGCGCCGGCGAAACGCAGTCCACCGATTAGCCATGCCGACCGAATCACACAGTTTCAAGCGCGTCATTCTTGGACTACGGTCGAGCGCGCCGGATCGTACCACGCGGCTCGCCGTCGAGTTGGCCCAGCTGCTCAATCTCGAATTGCTTGGCGTGTTTCTCGAGGATACCAGCCTGTACGATCTCGCTAACATCCCATTTGCGCGGGAGCTTCGGCCGCTCGGGGGTGGCTGGCATCCGATCGATATCAACCAATTATCGCACGAACTGGAGATTGCGGCCCGAAGCGCCGAAAAAATGTTCGCCGAGGCGGCCAGACACCTTCCGACCCAGTGGCGATTTGAGATCGCCCGGGGACCGATAGCCGCCACCATCGCTGCGGTCTCGCAGACCAGCGACATAGTGATGATCGGCGAGCCTGCTAGCGCCGCCGAGCGCGTCAGCCAGCAGTTTTCCTGGCTCATTCAGGCAGCATTCCGATCGGCTGCTGCGGTCATGGTCGTGCCGAGCCAGATCGCACGGGTCAGCGGTCCAATCGTCGCGATTGCGACGACAATGGATGATCCTAGCATCGCCGTGGCGGCGGGTATCGCGCGTGCGGCCAATGAAGAGCTGATTGTCGTCGATCTGTGCGAGAATGCAATCGATGAAGCGCACATTGGGGCGCTTGCTGCGGCCAAAGGATTGGCTATCAAGCACATCATCGGCAGCGGGATTACGAGAGCCAATGTGGCGCCGCTCGCGCACGCATTGCGTTCACTTCACGAGCGCCTCGTTGTGATGACGCGTGGTGCCTCCGACGACCAAGTCATCTCGCTAATCGCTGCTGAACAGCAGGTGCCCGTGCTGGTCGTCGAGCCGGCAGGAGCCGTAGCTACACTTGCGTCCACGACCCGCGAATGACTGCCGAGCGGCCAGAACCGTTGAAGCAGGCGCCTAACCTGCCACGCCAGGTCACGGTGCTCGGGCTAGTCAGGCTGCTCACGGCGATGTCCTCGGCCATGATCTACGGCCTGCTGCCGGTGTTCCTCGTGCGGGGGCTGGGTGCCACGATGACTTCGGTCGGCCTTATCGAGCACGGTTCACCCCGGGCTTGCTGGTTTTGAAAGCGCATGCGATCGGCGTCAACGCGGCTTACGTGCCGACCATGCTGATCCCGGTTGCATCTGATTTACGCAATTGCGGCCTATCCGTTCGGCGTGCTCGCCGACCGCATCGACCGCGGGCTGTGGGTGGTCCGCAAATGGCCTTCAGCTTCAGCGGACTGAATACGGCGGTCGCGATTCTCTCGCTGCCGCTGCAACCGAAGCTGCGCATAGTCGACGATGTTAGGTGAGAACGGCGCATTAGCTACGTCGCCGGGCAAAATCGACAATCCGGTGTCAGGAAGCCTGCTTGATCAAAATCAAAGACGAGCTCTAGCCGCACACGGCATACAATATTTTCGCGATAAAAGGATAAGCCATGTATAGGCACATCCTCGTTCCAACTGATGGTTCGGAGCTGTCGAACCGAGCCATCGAATATGCCGCTGCCCTGGCGAAAGCGGTCAACGCAAAGTTGACTGTGCTAACGGTAACAACGCCCTATTATGGCTACATCGTGGAACGAGGGGTCACTTCTGCGAGAATTGAAGAATACGAAATAGAGGCTGCAAAACTCGCTGAGCAATATTTGGACGTGGCGAAAGATATAGCCGCAGCCGCGAAGGTGCCTTGTAAAGCGATACATGTCGAGAGTGCCCAGCCGTATCAGGCAATTATTGATGTCGTGAAAGAGCAGGGATGCGATCTCATCGTTATGGCTTCCCACGGTCGCCGCGGTGTGGCGGCGATCGTGCTGGGAAGCGAAACCGTCAAGGTGCTGACGCACAGCACGATTCCTGTCCTGGTCGTGCGACCAAAGATAGACCCGCTGGCTTTTCTCAAGGGATCCTGAAGCACTTGACAGGAAGGATTGTTGCCCAGAATACTCGCGTGGATGAGGCCAAACTGACAAACGCGCTATCAAGCGAAAAAAGCAGCGCGCCTAGATTTTAGGCGCGGTTTACTTACCGTACAACTCGTCGATTTTTTCAGCAAAAAATGGAATCAGACGATTCCGTTTCAACTTGAGCGTCGGCGTGAGCAAACCGGTCTCGATCGTCCATGGCTCCAGCGTGAGATGTAGTGCGCGGATTTGTGCGTGGCGTGGCATGCTCGCGAGAAGCGGCATGATTTTAGCCTGCAGTTCGATCTTGCTCGTGGGGTGATTTGGCTGGCGAGGATCAAGGCCCTTTTTCGCGGCGAACAGTTCCCAGGAGTCAGAGTCCAACACGATGACTGCTACAAGAAACGGCCTACGATCGCCGACCACCAAGGCTTGCTTGAATAGTGGATCGCTGGTGAGTTCGGCTTCGACGATATTCGCGTTGACCTTTTCGCCGATGGACAGGACGATGACATCCGCGAGACGGCCGCGAATGAAGATGCGCCCTTCTTTCAACTCGGCGATGTCGCCGGTCGACAGCCAACCGGCTGGATCGAGCGTTTCCTGTGTGCGGGCGCTATCCTTCCAGTAGCCAGTCATGACTGAAGGCGTCCTGACTAGCAGCTCGTCTTGCGCGCTGAGCTTGACCTCGACGCCTTGCAAAGGGCGCCCCACCGAACCAGGCACATTGTCTTCAACCGTGTTTGCTGCCACCACCGGGGCCGCTTCAGTCAAGCCGTATCCCTCGACCAGCGGCAGGCCCACGCCAATCAGCATACGAGAGACGCCCTGCTCCAGGGGAGCCCCGCCGCTGACTGCGACCCGTAACCGTCCGCCGAAAGCGGCGAGGACCGGTCTTGCGATGTTTCGCTCAAGGAAAGGCCAGATCAATCGCGCCGCCAGCCCGAGCTTCTGCCGCTGCTGGCGGGCCAGAAATCGCCGCCAGCCGATGTAAATGGTGATTTGTAGCAGGGTCCGCTTTATCGCGCTTGTTGCGGCCTTCGTGCGGATCGCCGTCGCCATTTGCTCAAAGAGCAGGGGGACCCCGAGCATTGCAGTGGGGCAGATGGCGGTGAGATCGTCAGCCAGATCCTTTCCCGATCGGGCATAGGCCACCGTGGAGCCGCCCATCATTGGGAGGTAGTAGCCGACAGTGCGCTCAAACGCATGCGCAATCGGTAAAATTGATAGGAATACGTCGTCCTGGCGCGGTGGGATTGCGGCAGCGGACGCTTGCGCGTTCCAGAGCAGGGCACGATGGCACAGCATCACGCCCATTGGCCGCCCGGTGGTGCCGGAAGTGTAGATTAGCGTGGCAACGTCGCTTGGCGTTGCTAGGTGTTGCAGCGGCGGCGCGGGGGCGTTTTCCAGGGCCTCACCAAGCTCGCCCACGACCGGTCCATCAGCCGGCGCGGCAAGGGGTAGTGCCGGAGCTTCACAAATCCACACGTGCTCAAGCGCTGGAAAGTTGGAGCGCAGCGGCAACAGGGATTTCCAGCGCGCGTTAGTATCGAGAAGAACCAGACGAGCGCCGGAATGGCCAAGAATATAGGCGTTGTTGGCAGCAGTGTCGTTCGGGTAAAGCCCAACGACAATCAGCCCCGATCCGTGCGCCGCCAAATCGAGGCATGCCCAGTCGATTCCATTCGGCAGCAGAACGGCGATGCGGTCGCCAGGCTTCATGTTTTTCATTGCGAGGGCTGCGCGAAACAGGTCCACGCGTCGGCCGACCATGGCCCAAGTGTGGTCGACCCAGCGTCCTTGCGCACGGTCGTAGTCGCGATAAGCAGCGGCATCGGGGGTGCGCCGGACACGTTCGCGGAAGAGCCCCCACAATGTCTGCGCCTGAGCGGCGGCAATTATGTTGTCCGCGCGATCAAAGTCAGGACCTTGCTTGGTCGGCGTGTTCTGCATCGCAAAAGGAACTCGTTGCCAAAAAGCGCACCGGAGCGCGCTTTTTGTAGCACCCGCAGCCGCTTGCCGTTTGATCAACGTCAACAAGCCGCGCGGCCGGCATCCTAAGATGCTTCTATGTCAGAAAGCCTCGATCAGGTGCATTTGGAGGCTGACGCGGCCGAGCAGAACCAACGCGCGCGCGACCTGATTGCAGTTGTCGCGGAACTCGTGCGCGAACTGCACCCTCAGCGGATCAGATTCCTCGATATCGGACCGTCGAGCCGGATCGAGCGCGATCTGGGCATCGACAGCCTCGGCCGGACCGAGCTGATCCTGCGCATCGAGCGGGCATTCCGCGTGCGCCTTCCGGCACAGACGATCGGCGAGGCAGAGACGATCCGTGACCTGTTGCGGGCGCTGGAACAGGCGGGACCGGCGCGCGCCCGGGCGGCGCTGCAAGCGCCGCCGACTCCGGCCCTGCCATCGGTGCCGCCGGCAAGCGAGGCGCAGACCCTGATCGAGGTCCTCGAATGGCACGCGGAACGGCATCCCGACCGTCTGCACCTGAGCGTGCTGCAAGATGAGGCGACCATTCTTGGCAGCCTGACTTACGCTGAGCTCGCAGCCCAAGCGCAGGACGTTGCGCGCGGTCTGGTGGCGCGCGACGTTTCACCGGGCGATCGAGTCGCCTTGATGCTGCCGACCAGCATCGACTTCTTCATTGCCTTCTTCGGAATTCTCTATGCCGCCGCCATTCCGGTGCCGATCTATCCGCCCATGCGGCTGTCGCAACTCGAGGACCATTTGCGCCGCCAAGTGGGAATTCTGCGCAATGCCGGCGCCTGCCTGCTGATCACGATGCCCGAGGGACGGCGGCTTGCCGGGTTGCTCCGCGCGCAGGTGGAGACCATGAACGCTGTCGAGAGCGTGGAAAGTGTCGCGACGTCAACAGCGCAGGTCGATCTACATCCGCCGGGTAATAGTGATTCCGTCGCTCTCATCCAATACACTTCTGGCAGCACCGGTGATCCAAAAGGCGTGGTGCTCAGCCATGCCAACCTGCTCGCCAATATCCGGGCAATGGGCGGCGTCATGGACGCGAGCTCGGCCGATGTGTTCGTCAGTTGGCTGCCGCTCTATCACGACATGGGTTTGATCGGCGCGTGGCTTGGCTGCCTGCACTTTGCGGCGCCGCTTTACGTCATGTCGCCGTTGAGTTTTCTTGTGCGGCCGGAAAGCTGGCTGTGGGCCATGCATCGGTTTCGCGCGACCTTTTCAGCGTCGCCCAATTTCGGCTTTGAATTGTGCATCAACAAGATTGCAGACGCCGATCTTGAGGGCTTAAATCTCGGCTCCCTGCGTATGGTGGCGAATGGCGCGGAGCCGGTCAGCCCACAAACCCTGCGGCGGTTCATCGAGCGATTCAGCCGTTATGGTTTTCCTGCGGGTGCGATGGCGCCGGTCTATGGTCTTGCCGAATGCTCGGTGGGATTGGCGTTTCCGCCACTCGGCCGCGGGCCCTTCATTGACCGCGTCAACCGCGAGAGACTAAGCAGCGGCGGCGTGGCTGAACCGGCTCGGCCGGACGATCCCAGGCCGCTTGAAATCGTCGCGTGCGGCCAGCCGCTGCCCGGCCACGAAATTCGCATCGTCGACGAGGTCGGGATCGAACTCGGCGATCGCCGCGAAGGCCGGCTCGAGTTCCGCGGTCCCTCGGCAACCCGCGGCTATTTCAACAACGAAGCCAAGACCCGCGAGCTCATTCACGACGGCTGGCTCGACAGCAGCGACCGCGCCTATATGGCTGGCGGTGACGTCTGCATCACGGGCCGCATCAAGGACATCATCATCCGTGCCGGCCGCCATCTCTATCCGCGAGAGATCGAGGAGGCGGTGGCCGAGATTCCGGGAATTCGCAAGGGCGGCGTGGCGGTGTTCAGCGTGAGCGATCCCAGCGCGGGGACCGAACGTGTGATCGTGTTGGCCGAGACGCGCGAGGTCGACCCGGCGGCTAAAGCAAAGCTGCAGGCATCGGCGCATGAGATTGTCACCGACATTGCGAGTACGCCACCGGACGAAATCATCCTCGCCCCGCCGCACACCGTGCCGAAGACGTCGAGCGGCAAGATACGCCGCAGTGCGGCCAAGGAGCTCTACAGCAGTGGTCAGATTGGTGCCCCACCGTCCGCTCTCTGGCTGCAGCTCCTTCGTCTCTCGCTGGCGGGCATTGGGCCGCAGATTGGCCGACTCGCCAGGCTTCTGCGCGAGATGCTCTATACAGTCTGGTGGTGGCTGGTCGTTACGATGAGTTTCGTCCTCGCGTGGTTTGCCGTGATGCTGCTGCCGCGCCGCTCTTGGCGGTGGGCAGCCGTCCGTACGATCGCCCGCGCTGCGCTGGCTACCATCGGGATTCCGGTCGCGGTCACCGGTCTCGATCGCATTCCGCACGGCAATGCGATGTTAGTGTTCAATCACTCAAGTTATATGGATGCGCTGGTGCTCAGCGCGATTTTGCCCGGCGAGCCGGTGTATGTGGTAAAACGAGAACTGGCCGGTGAGGTCTTTGCCGGCCCGTTTCTTCGCCGGTTAGGCGCGTTGTTTGTTGAGCGCTATGACGTCAGCGCGAGCTTGGCGGATGCCGAAGCCATCATCGCAGCGGCGCGGCAAGGGCGTAATGTCGTATTCTTCCCGGAAGGCACTTTCACGCGCCGGCCAGGGCTTTCCGAATTCTATCTCGGGGCCTTCAAGGTGGCTGCCCAAGCCGATCTGCCGGCTTTGCCCGGGATCATCCGCGGCACGCGAACGATGCTGCGCAGCGACCAATGGTTTCCGCGCTGGACGCCCCTGAGTATCAGGATTGAAGAGCCAATCAAGCCGTCGGGGAAGGATTTTACCTCACTCGTGCGTTTCCGCGACACCGTCCGCCAAGTCATATTGGCGCACTGCGGTGAGCCCGATATCGGCGAGCTCGTTAAACCGCCGCTGACAAGCGCTTGATGCAATGTAGTCGACATGCCACTAATTATAATGCGGTTGCGCGAGCGCCGCGTTTGAGCAGCCTGTGACCGGAGGCTGACGTAACTGTTACGCCCGGATTCGGTGAATACCTATTGGAAATAGGCATCGAATAGCGACATTAGCGAACAGGCCGGCCCCTGCTGATAGCAAAAGAGCGGCGATGAACCGAAATGATCGCAAATCAGACGGCTTCGGGCGGTATAAACGCGCTCGTGGCATAAATTGAACCCACCAAAATGCAGCAACGGCGCTTTAGTATTGCCCCGATGATGGAATGGACCGATCGGCATTGCCGGTTCTTCCACCGCCTGCTCACGCGCCGGGCGCTGATCTACACCGAGATGCTGACCACCGGCGCGGTGCTGCATGGCGACCGCGCGCGGCTGATGACCTTCGATCCGTTCGAGCATCCAGTGGCGCTGCAACTCGGCGGCTGCGATCCGGCGGCGCTCGCGCGCTCTGCGCGCATCGGCGAAGATTTCGGCTATGACGAAATCAACCTCAATGTCGGCTGCCCGTCCGACCGGGTGCAGGAGGGCCGCTTTGGCGCGTGCCTGATGGCCGAACCGGCGCTGGTCGCCGATTGCGTTGCCGCCATGAAAGCGGCAGTCAAAATTCCGGTCACCGTGAAATGCCGCATCGGCATCGACGAGCAGGATCCCGATCAGGCGCTGTTTGCCTTCGCCGCGGCGGTAAAGGCGGCGGGCGCCGACGCATTGGTCGTGCATGCGCGCAAGGCCTGGCTGAAGGGATTGTCGCCGCGCGAAAACCGCGACGTGCCGCCGCTCGATTACACTTGCGTGCGCCGCCTAAAGGTCGCGCATCCCGATTTCGCGATCGTGCTCAATGGCGGCATCGCCAGCCTGGAGCAGGCGCAAAACGAACTGGCGCATGTGGACGGCGTGATGATGGGGCGGGCGGCCTATCAGGAGCCGTGGCGGCTGTTACAGGTCGATCCTGCGCTTTACGGCGCGCCGGCGCCCTTTGCCTCACCCAAGGACGCCGCGCTGGCGCTTATTCCCTATATCGAGCGCGAGCTTGCCAACGGTGTGCGGCTCAACGCGATCACCCGCCACGTGCTCGGCCTGTTCCGCAGCGTTCCGGGCGCGCGCGCCTTCCGCCGCCATCTCGCGACCGAAGCGGTCAAGCCCGCGGCCTCCGCCACCGTCATGGCTGATGCGCTGGCGCTGGTGCTGGACTCCAAGCCCGATTTGGCGCACATCGCGGCCTGATCTTTTTCCAGCCGGCCACCTTATCCAGGAAATCATGCTGCTGGGATATCCGATCGGCGAGATCGCTCTGCTCGCGGCATGGATTGCGGGCGCCGGCATCCTGGTCGGCATTCTCGCGGGCCTGTTCGGCATCGGTGGCGGCGCCATTATTGTTCCAGTGCTGTATGAAGTGTTCCGCGCGCTCGGCGTGCCGGAAGACGTGCGCATGCAGCTCTGCGTTGGCACCTCGCTGGCGATCATCGTGCCGACCACCGTGCGCTCCTATCTCGCGCACAAGAAGAAGGGCGCGGTGATCCCGGACGTGCTATGGATCTGGGCGTTCCCCGCGGTGGCGGGCGTGGCGATCGGCTCGGTAACCGCGGCCTACGCGCCGTCGCCGGTGTTCAAGATCGCTTTCGTGATCTTCGCAGCCTTTATCGCCGTACGCATGCTGCATGGCGCCGATCGCTGGAATCTCGGCAATGAATTGCCGCGGCGTTGGGTGCTCACGGCCTACGGCTTCATCACCGGGCTGTTCTCCTCGCTGGTGGGCGTGAGCGGCGGCGCGGTGTCGAACGCGGTGCTCACGCTTTACGGGCAGCCGATGCAGCGGGCGGTGGCGACCTCGGCCGGTATCGGCGTGCCGATCACCATTGCCGGCACCATCGGCTACATGCTGGCGGGCTGGCGCCACATGTCCGAGTTGCCGCCATTGTCGATCGGCTTCGTGTCGTTGATCGGCCTGGTGCTGATGGCGCCGGTGTCGAGCTACATGGCGAGCTACGGAGTGCGGCTGGCGCACTGGCTGCCGCGGCGCAAGCTCGAGATAGGCTTTGGCATCTTTTTAACGTTTGTTTCGCTGCGGTTCTTGATCAGCCTATTTTAAGGCTGACCGCGCATGCGCAGCTTGTCGCCGCGCACCTCCCAGCTTTCCAGCCGGTTGAGGAAGCTCATGCCGAGCAGATTGTTCTTGAGCTTGCCGCGCTGGACGACCAGGGCCGGCACCGCGCGCTCGGTCAACCCGCCGACGGCGAGGCGGTCGAGCGTGATCGGCGCCGCGCGGGTGCGGCCGTTGGCGGTGTCGACATTGATGGAATAGTCGAGCACCTCGATCGGCAGGCCGGCAGCCTTGGCCGCTTCCTGGGTCAGCACCACCGAGCTCGCGCCGGTGTCGAGCACCATCGGCACCCGTGCGCCGTTGATGTGGGCGGCGAGCGCGAACTCGCCGCTGTACCCGCGCACCACCTCGACGTCGCGGCCATGGCCGGCGACGTGGCCGGGCATCAATTCGGCGATCACGCGGTCGGAAGCGTCGCGCAATTCGAACCGGTAGGTATAGCCGACCACCAGCAGCAGGCCGATCACGACCCAGAACAGCATCGCCTCCAGCGCCTGCGAAAGCCGCTCGCGGAACAAGACCAGCACCAGGCCGCCGGCAAATACCGCCACCGCGACCTTGAGCAGGAGCGAGCCCATGTCGTGGCGCAGCAGATTGGCGATGGCGTCGTGGTCGTTGCTGGTGGCGATCAACACCGCGAGCGAAAGCGCAACCCCCAGCACCAATGACCAGGTCAAACGGCGGCTCACGGCGTCATCCCGTTACGCTGATGGGTTCGGGCTGCCTGCCGACGAGACGGGCGGGCAAATTGCTTATCACCTGGGCGCGCTCGGCGGCGCTCATGGCGCTCCAGCGCGCAATCTCGTCGATGCTGCGCCCGCAACCGAGGCACAGCCCCGAACGGGCGTCCAAGGTGCAGATTTTGACGCAGGGGGTCTCGGTCATCATCGGTCTCGGCAATCGAATCTGCTTTGAACATAAAGGGCGCGGCCGGGAACGCAATCGTAGCGATTGTCGCACGGCCCTGAAGCTCAGGTGCCGGCGCGGAATAACGGCCGCCGGCTCAACCGCGCCCTTTCCTCCGGGGTGAGTATCGGCTCGCCCGGCGCCGTAATCGGCGGCGCTTTCAACTCGGTCACCGGCGCCATCGCCGCCACCACCCGTTCGGGCGGGAAGGTCACCACCACCTCGGTGCCGATGCGCAGCTTGGATTTCAGCGTGAAAGTGCCGCCGTGCAGGTCGACCAGGCTCTTGGCAATCGGCAGCCCAAGTCCAGCGCCCTGTTCGGCGGATTTGATCGAATTGGAGCCCTGGCCGAAGGAGGCGAGCACGATCGGAATTTCTTCTTCCGGAATGCCCGGGCCGGTGTCCGTCACGCTCATGTATTGCCCGCCGGAGGCGGTCCAGCCCGCTTTCAGCCAGATATCGCCGCCCTGCGGCGTGAACTTGATCGCGTTTGACAGCAGGTTGAGGCAAATCTGGCGCACCGCGCGCTCGTCCGCCCACAGTCGCGGCAGGTCGGGCTCGAAGACCTCGTGGATGGTGATGCCGCGGTTCGATGCGCGCAGCTTGAGCAGATGGTGACAATCCTCGACGATGGCGACCAGCGATACGGATTCCTCGTTGAGCTCGTAGCGGCCGGCCTCGATGCGCGAGAGGTCGAGAATTTCGTTGATCAAGCCGAGCAGATGCACCCCCGAGTTATGGATGTCGGCGGAATATTCCTTGTAAGCGGGAATCGAATGCTCGCCGAACACCTCGCTCTTCATCACCTCGGAGAAACCGAGAATGGCGTTGAGCGGCGTGCGCAGCTCGTGGCTCATCTGCGCGAGAAAGCGTGACTTGGATATATTAGCGGCTTCCGCGCGCCGGCGCGCCTCGTCGGAAATTGCTTTAGCCTGCTCGAGCTCGCCGATGAGGGCGTCCTTTTCGGCGCGCGCTTGCAGCGTCGCCAGCGTCGTAGAATAGAGCCGGTAGGTCAACACGGCGAAATAACCTTGCGCGGTCAGCACCATGATGGCGACGATGTAGTCGCGCAACGTACCTTGCAAGGCGAAATAAAGCGCGACCGCGACGGTGACTGGGAAGGTGGCGGCAAATGCCGCCATCGGCAGGCTCGAAGCCAGCATGCTGGAGACCGCTACCACCAGCAGCATCACGAACAACATGAAGGTGCCCGAGTTTTCGCTAGCGCCGACCGGATTGGTCAAAACGAACATCCAGGCCAACCCGTAGAACAGATCGAGCGTGATGAAGCGCAGCCGCCAAGTGCGCGCCGAAAAATCGGCCATCGGCAGTTTGAGGAATTGCCGGCACTTGGTGATCATGACGGCATGGATGACCAGCACCGAGGCGGTCCAAATGCCGGCGGTGACTGCGCCGGTCCAAAGGCTCGACAGGAAGCCCACGGTCGCCACCAGCAGCAGGATCACCAGCGAGGCGGACAGCCGGTTCTGCGCGTATTGCCGCATCAGCTCGTAGTCGAAGGCGGGGCGGGTGCCGCTGGACGAGATCAGTCGGTCGCGCGCGTCGCGCACATATTGCGCGGAAAGCCGCCGCTTCACCGGCGAGCTATCCGGTGGCAGCGCGGAGAGATCGGGCTGTTCGCCTGGAATCGGCATGAAAACGACGCGGCTACGCTCAAAACCAGTCGCCAACCTCGGCCAAAATCCTTAAGACCAAGCTTAAGAGCCCGCTAAAGAGCCTGGTTAACGAATATTAACGGCCCCTTTGACAGGGCTTTTTGCCCATGATCGGCTGCGGCCATGGGAAAAGGACAGGAAACCCCGATGAAGCTCTATGACAGCAGACAAGCGCCCAACCCGCGGCGCACGCGCATTTTCCTGGCCGAGAAGGACATCACGGTGCCGACCGAGCAGGTCGACATCACGGCCAAGCAGCACAAGACGCCGGAGTACGCCGCCATTAACCCCCTGCAACGGATGCCGGCGCTGGTGCTCGACGACGGCACGGTGATCACGGAATCGATCGCCATTTGCCGCTATTTCGAGTTGCTGCAACCGGAGCCGCCGCTGTTCGGCGTCGGCGCCAAGGAAATCGCGTTGGTGGAAATGTGGAACCGGCGGGTGGAACTCGGCCTGTTTTTCCCGGTTGCGCAGGTGTTTCGCCACACCCATCCGGCGATGAAGGAGCTGGAAGTGCCGCAGGTGCCGGACTGGGCCGAAGCCAACAGACCGCGCATCCTTGAATTTTTGCGCGTGCTCGACAGCGAGCTGAAAAACACCCGGTTCATCGCCGGCGACCGCTACACCGTCGCCGATATCACTGCGCTTTGCGCCGTCGATTTCATGAAGCCGGCGAGGGTGGCCTTGCCCGACGAGCTTGCCAACGTGAAGCGCTGGCACGCCGACGTATCGGCGCGGCCGAGCGCGAAAGCGTAGCGGACCTGAGATGCGCCTCACGGTCATTGGCTCGGGCGACGCCTTCGGCTCGGGCGGACGGTCCAACACCTGCTTCTGGCTGGAAACCGCCAAAGGCACGCTCACCATCGATTTTGGCGCGTCGGCCCTGCCGGCGCTGAAGGCGCGCCGGCTCGATCCAAACGCCATCGACGCCATCGTGCTGTCGCATCTGCACGGTGATCACTTTGGCGGCTTACCGTTCCTGCTGCTCGACTATCAGTTTCTTGCGCGCCGCGAACGGCCGCTCACAATCGCCGGCCCGCCGGGCAGCCGGGCGCGGGTCGATGCCGCGTTGGAAGTGTTCTTTCCCAAGGCGGGCGGATCGAAATGGCGTTTCCCTTGGAGCATTGAGGAAATAGCGCTGGGTGTTGGGAGCGAGGTGCTAGGCCATTCGCTTCTGACCAGGGAAGTGATCCACCAATCGGGTGCGCCCTCGACCGCGCTGCGGCTCTCCGACGGCGAAAAGACCTTCGCCTATTCCGGCGACACCGAATGGACTGATGCGCTTAAGCCGATCGCGGCCGACGCCGATCTGTTCATCTGCGAATGCTACGCCTATGCGGGGAAGATGACCGGTCACCTGAGCTGGGAAATTCTCAAACCCCGGCTCGCCGATCTCAATGCCAAGCGCACCATGCTCACCCACATGAATCCGACCATGCTCTCCCGCCTTGATGAGATAAAGGCCGCCGGCGTTCTGATCGCTGCCGACGGCCTCGTGTTCGACTTCTAGACGCTCAGCGGTCGAGCACGGCGATCAGGCTGGACGAATCCCAGCGGTTGCCGCCCATCTTCTGCACTTCCGAATAGAATTGATCGACCAGCGCGGTGACCGGCAGATGTGCGCCGTTGCGCCGCGCCTCGCCGAGACAAATCCCTAAGTCCTTGCGCATCCAGTCAGTGGCGAAGCCAAAATCGAACTTGCCGGCCGCCATAGTCTTGTAGCGGTTGTCCATCTGCCAGGATTGCGCCGCGCCCTTGGAAATGGTGGCGATGACTTTCTCGATGTCGAGGCCGGCGATCTTGGCGAAATGGATGCCTTCCGACAGCCCCTGCACCAAACCGGCAATGCAGATCTGGTTGACCATTTTGGTGAGCTGGCCGGCGCCGGGTGGACCAATCAGATTGCAGGCGCGGGCATAGGCCGCAATCACCTTCTCGGCGCGGGCAAACGGCTCGGCGTCGCCGCCGCACATCACCGTGAGCACGCCGTTCTCGGCGCCGGCTTGCCCGCCCGACACCGGCGCATCGAGGCAATCGAAACCGGCTTTCTTGCCGGCCGCGTGCAGCTCGCGCGCGATCTCCGCCGACGCCGTGGTGTGGTCGACGAAGACTTTGCCCTTGCCCATGCCGGCGAAGGCGCCGTTGGACCCGAGCGTCACCTCGCGCAGATCGTTGTCGTTGCCCACGCAAGTCATGACGAAATCCTGGCCTTGCGCCGCTTCCTTGGGCGTGGGGGCCGATTTGCCACCATATTGCTTGACCCATTTGTCGGCCTTGGCAGCGGTGCGGTTATAGACGGTCACCTCGTGGCCGCCCTTGTTCTTGAGGTGCCCGGCCATCGGGTAACCCATCACGCCCAGGCCCAAAAACGCCACCTTCGCCATCTGTTCCTCCTTCGCGACATTCGTTGCCGGCTTGGCTCACTCCGGCCGGTGCTTATCTACCCCAATAGGTCACTGCGAAGGCGGGCGCGTCAACCTCATCGTGCGCGCGGGTTTGCATTGACCGCCCGGCCGCCGTGGCTATGGTGGGCGGTTCGAAACGGCGGCGACAGCAGCAGGGATGCGTGGTCATGGCGGCGAGCAAGGAACAGATTTTGGCGACATTGGCGATGGTGGGAACGCCCTATGGTAAGCCTTTGCCCGACGCTGGCGTGCTGTCCGACATCGTCGTTTCCGACGGCAAAGTGTTCTTCTCCATCTCGGTCGATGCCGCCGCGGTGAAGGCTTGGGAGCCGGTGCGCAAGGCGGCGGAAGAGGCCGTGCGCGAGCTGCCCGGCGTGCAGTCCGCACTGGTCGCCCTGACTGCGGAACGCAAGGCCGGCGCCACAGCGCCACAGCCAGCTGCCAGCGGCAGGGCGGCACGACGTCCCGCCCATCCAGCCGACCAAACGCTGCCGGGCATTCCCGGCGTCGAAGCGGTAATTGCGGTCGCCTCCGGCAAAGGCGGCGTCGGCAAATCCACCACCGCGGTCAATCTTGCGCTCGGCTTACGTGATCTCGGGCTGAAGGTCGGCATGCTCGATGCCGACATCTACGGCCCCTCGCTGCCCAAGCTGCTCGCCATCAAGGAGAAGCCACAGACCATCGGCGGCACCCGGCTCAAGCCGATCGATCGCTACGGGTTGACCGTGATGTCGATCGGTTTCCTGATCGACGAAGACACGCCGATGATCTGGCGCGGGCCCATGGTGATGTCGGCGATCACGCAGATGCTGCGCGAGGTCGAATGGGGCAAGCTCGACATCATGGTGGTCGACATGCCGCCCGGCACCGGCGATGCCCAGCTCACCATGGCGCAGCAGGTGCCGCTGAAAGGCGCGGTCATCGTCTCCACGCCGCAGGATCTGGCGCTGATCGACGCACGGCGCGGCGTCTCGATGTTCAAGCGCGTCAACGTGCCTGTGCTCGGCATCGTCGAGAACATGAGCTATTTCCTGTGCCCGCATTGCGGCGAGCGCTCGGATATTTTCGGCCATGGCGGCGCCCACAAGGAAGCCGACCGGCTGGGCGTGCCGTTCCTCGGCGAGGTGCCGTTGCATATGAGCATTCGCGAAAAATCGGATGCCGGCCTGCCGGTGGTCGCCACCGAGCCGGATGGCCCGCACGCCAAGATCTATCGCGACATCGCGGCCAAGGTCTGGGATCAGATCAAGCCCGGCGCTGCCGGCGGGCGCGCCGCGCCCAAGATCGTGATCGAGGCGTAGTTCCTTTAGAAATACAGCGATATGTCGCGCGGATAGGCCGTGCAATCGGCGATTGACGGTACGATGTTCTGCGGCAGCTTCTCCTGCTTGCGCAAGCCAATCGTATCGTGGATCGCCCGTTCATAAGCTTTCAGACCTGGCAGCACATCCTGTGTCGCCTTCCGGCGCCACGCCAGTTCATCGGCATAGGTGCTCATCGTCTTGTTGAGCGCCTTGATCGCCTCATCCTTGTCCGGTGTGCGGCTGGTGAGCGCGCGGCGCGCCTTGTAGAGCTCGGAACGCACTTTATCGGCACCCGGGATCGCCCCGATCTTGCTCAGCGTCGTCTCGATGGTGTCGGCCGCCTTGTCCGCCGGCTGGCTGTTGATGATCCCGCGCAGGCCTTCCAACTCGGATTTCAACGCTTCGAGCGCGGAAACACCCTCGATGGTCTTGACCGCCTTGATAACTGGCTCATAAGCCGAATCCACGTCGCGCCGGTAGGTCAGGCGCGCGCGCCGGTCCGCCGCCAGCAACTGGCGGAACGCCTTGTGCCGGCTTTCCCAATCGGCGGGGATGGACGACTTGAGCTTCTTGTTGCTTGCTTCCAGCGCGGCAATTTCGGCAGTGAGCGCCTTCTTGCGGCTGTCGGCGTCGGCGGCCTTCGGCGGGACGGCTTCGATTTCATCCTTCAGCTTCTTGACCATCGCATCGTTGCGGCGGATCTCATCCTGAATGTCGCGCACGTGATGATGCAGCGGCGCGTAGGTTTCAGCGCGTGTGTTGACTGTCGCTGTCGTCTTGCCGACCGCATCGAGCAGGCCGAACGCGGCCGTCGCCTTTACGAAGCTGTCGGTGATGTCCTTGCGCATCTCCTCGGGCAGGCTCGCGAGGTCGAGCCCGCGCGCCTTCGCGATCGCCGCGCGAATGGCCGGGCCCTTGGTCTTGAGCTGATCGGTCACATACTCTTCGATGCAGAATTGCAGCCCCGGATTGATCGGCGGCGGGGCGGTGGATGCGGCCAGCGTCACGCGTTGCGGCAGGTAATTCACCAGTCGCGGCGAGAAGGCGACCACCAGCAGCACGAGAAGTTGCATCAGGATGAACGGAATGACGCCCTTGTACATCGACAAGGTCTTGACGAATGCAGGCGCGACACCGCGCAGATAGAACAACGCGAAGCCAAACGGCGGCGTCAGGAACGACGTCTGCATATTGATGCCGATCATCACACCGAGCCAGACGGCGGTGACGTTGGCCTGCGGATCGGCGAGCAGGATCGGCGCCACGATCGGCACCACCACCACCGAAATCTCGATGAAGTCGATGAAGAAGCCGAGGATGAAGATCACCGCCATCACGGTAAAGAACTGCCCCCAGAAACCGCCCGGCAGGCTGTTGAGAAAATGCTTGACCAGATCCTCGCCGCCGAAGCCCCTGAACACGGCGGTGAGCATGGCCGCACCCATTAGGATGATAAAGACCAGCGACGAGGTCTTGGCGGTTTCCACCATGACGCTCTGCAGCGTGTTGTCGGTCTTGAGCGCCCGCAGCCCGCTCCAGATCAGCGCCGCAAGCAGTGCGACGACGCAGACCGCCGAAATCGTGAGCCAAATAAAATCGGCGCTGGTCGTGAGCTTCTTGACGTTGATGGGATGGTGCTGGGTGCCGAAGACGAGGATCGCCACCGAGACGAGGGCGAGCGCGGCCGGCCAGTAGGTGTGCGGTTTGCCCTGATAGAGCTGGTAGCCGGCCATGATCAGCGCGCCCGCCGCACCGACGGCGCCGGCCTGGTTCACCGTGGCGATGCCCAGGATGATCGACCCGAGCACCAGAAAGATCAGTGCCAGCGGCGGCACCAGCGAGGTGAACACCCGCCCGACGAAACGCAGGTCGTATTTGCCCTCATAGTGCACGGCCGGCGCGACCTTGGGCCGCAATGCCGCGACAATGAGGATGAATACGGCATAGACGGCGACCAGCATCAGCCCCGGTACCAGCGCGCCGAGGAACATTTCACCGGCGCTGGTCGAGGTGACGTCGAAGCTCGACGGCATCGTGAGCTCGCCGGTCGACAGCTTGTAGAGCAGTTTGCGCGCGGAGCCGGCCTGATCGGTGGCGCTGCCCAGCTGGTCAGCCAGAATGATCAACACGATCGACGGCGGAATGATCTGGCCGAGCGTGCCGGAGGCGGCGATGGTGCCGGTGGCGAGCGGATGCGAGTAGTTGTTGCGCAGCATCGCCGGCAGCGAAATCAGTCCCATGGCGACCACGGTCGCACCGACGATGCCGGTGGTGGCGGCGAGCAGCCCGCCGACGAAGACGACGGAAATGCCCAGGCCTCCGCGTACCGGCCCGAACAACTGCGCCATCGTTACCAACAGATCCTCGGCGATGCGCGATTTCTGCAGCATGATCCCCATGAAGACGAATAACGGGATGGCGATCAGCGTGTCGCGGTCGGGATCCCAATAGACGCCGCGGAAATTGGTCACGCCGGCAGTTAGCCACTGCGATGGTCCGTCCTGTGTGAAGAACGCGTCGACGTTGCCGTGAGTAAGCCAGCCCGCCAGCGCGGCGATCCCGACCGCGACGACCGCCGAGCCGGGCAGCGCGAAGGCGACCGGAAACCCCGCGCCCAGCGCGGTCATCATGAGCAGGATCAGAAGTGCTATGAAGAAGACTTCCATGGGGCCCGCTCAGGTTTCGTAGTGCTCGTGGGCGACGCCGGTTTCCGGCTGCCGTTTGCCCGGGTCGCCACGGTAATCGGCGACCGATTCGAGGAAATAGCCGCAGAATTGCAGCAGCATAGTCACCGCGTAGATGGCGAGGAATGCAGCCATCCAATATTTCACGTACAGGCCGAAGCCCGTCTGCGTGACCTCGAAACTCAACAGCGGGCTGTTGATGATCGCCGCCCGGCTGCCCATTCCGTAGTGGATGATGACCCAGCAAAGAGACATGCCGAGCACGACGGAGCCGACCGCGTTGACCATCCCTTTGGTTCGATCCGTGAAGCCCGCATAAAGGACGTCGACGCGAACGTGACCTTCTTCCAGCAGCGTGTAGGCGCTGGAGAACAGAAACAGTGCAGCGTACCAGAAACGGACCAGGTCGGCCATGAAGGCCTGTTCGTAGGAAAAGATGAAGCGGCTGAACACGATCAGCAATTCGGCCGCGACTACGAGCAGCGCGAGCCAGGGAAAACCGAGTGTGCGCGGCCTGGCAATTGCGATTGCGATCCCCACGCCGATCATGGGGAAATGGATCCAAGTGCCGCGGAAACTCGATCGTGCTAGATTGAAGGCCATCTTCTCACCGAAGAGACCTGGCAGGAATCCTTCGACCCTAAGGAACGACACGATAATGTCAGCAATCCCGACCAGCAGTGCCGCCCAGAATGCGGCGCGCACGATGAAACGGACGATGCCGTAGATTGTTTCGCTTTCTGGACGCAGTGGACGGCCGGGCGTGCGCAGCACGTGGCCGACTGCCAAACCAAGCGCGAGCGCATACAGGGCGGCCTGAACAAGGCCTAGCGCGGAGATGCCCTTCGTGAAAACCGACGTCGCGCTCGGCCAGTCCTGCCAATAGTTCAGATAATTGTTCAGCAGAAACGCGGACACCGTGCCGATCATGCACCACGAGAAGCAACGGCACAGGACGATAACAAGCGCCTCGTTGTGCGACGGTGCGAGGCCCTGCACGGCATCGGCATGGCTCTGATCGGCCATTCGGCGCACCCCCAAAAGAGGGACGGGGCTTTTGCCCCGTCCCAATTTTTACCGGCAATCCACGATTGCGCTTAGAGCTTGAGCACGCGGTTGCGCTCGTCGGCGTAGGGGGCGTCCGCGTAGCCCGTCCAGGTGCCGACGTTCTTACGCGCGGCGGCGAACGAGTCGTAGATTTTCGCCGTCAGCTTGTCGTGCGAGCGGGTTTCCTCGAACACCGCCGCGGTCGCCTTGCCGAAGCTGTCGTAGATCTCGTCGCTGAACTTCTTCAGCTTGACGCCGTGGTCCTTGATCAGCTTTTCGAGGTAGATACCGTTGTTGTAGGTCGTTTCGGCCATCTGGCGCCCATCCTCTTCGTTGCAGGCAGCCTGGATGATCGCCTGGTGGGTTTTCGACAGCTTACTCCACCACGACTTGTTCATGCCGAAGGCGGGCGCCGATCCCGGCTCATGGAAGCCCGGATAGTAGTAGTACTTGGCCGCCTCGTAGAACTTCATGAAGTAGTCGTTGTACGGGCCGACCCACTCGGTGGCGTCGATCGCGCCGGACACCAGGTTCTCGTAGATCTGGCCGCCGGGCAGCGATACCGGCGAGGCGCCGAGCTTGGCCAGCACGTCGCCGCCCAGGCCGGGGATGCGCATCTTCAAGCCTTTGAAATCGGCGGCCGTGTTCATTTCCTTGTTGAACCATCCGCCCATCTGCACGCCTGTATTGCCGACGGTAAAGGCTTTGAGGCCGAACTGGTCGGCCAATTCATCCCATAGCTCCTGGCCGCCGCCGTATCTGATCCAGGCGTCCATCTCCTGGTAGAGCAGGCCGAACGGAACGGTAGTGTAGAAGGCATAGCCCGGGTGCTTGCCTTTCCAATAGTACTCCGCCGCGTTGTAGGCCTGCGCGTTGCCCGAGGCGACCGCGTCGAAGGATGCGAAGGCGCCGACGCGCTCGCCGGCAGCATAATAGGTCACCTTGATCTCGCCGTTGGTCAGCTCCTCGATGCGCTTGGCATGGCGCTGCGCGCTGAGGCCGAGACCGGGAAAGTCGCGCGGCCACGTCGAAACGATGACCATCTCGACCCGTTTTTGCGCGATCGCCGGTACGGCCAATGTTGATGCCGCCGTGGCACCGGCTACAAGACCGCTGGTCTTGATAAAGGATCGCCGATCCATTTTTCCGATTTTGGTCATTTTTCCCCTCCGTGTGGAATTGCAAGTCGATGTTGGCCCAGCAATTTAGCGTCCCCTTTTCACGCGAAATTGGATGAATTCAAACATAGTTTCGCGGCGCACGCTATATGTCGGCGGCACAAAATTGTCGCTGCATTAGGCAGTGAAATAGAATAAGGCGCGACCAGGGAGCGTGCGTCTTAGGCGGGCAGCGCGTCTAATTCGGTCACAGGGGATATACGACCCCGCCGCCGGCCAGCGTGGCCCCCATTTAGTTGGCGCCATGAGATGTCTATGGCTGAGGTGGTAGCTGATCGCGGATAACCATTGGCGCGGGGGCGTAAAAAGGCCCGCTTCGGGCAAATTCAGGGCGCCCGCGGGTCCAGCGGCACCGCCGCGGTCGGTGAAAACCCATGGTTTAACGAGTTCAAAGCCCCGAGTTAACCAGCCACCCGCTACAACTACCGCTGGCTTGCCCTCGGGGGCGCTGCCCGCGCCGGTTTCAGGCCACGGCCGGCATTGCTATGCGGCGCGCGAGGAAACACGTGCGGCAACTCGGGGACAGGCTTTTTCGGGATCATGCGCTACCCGCCGGTCACGCTCATGTGGCGCGACAGCGCCGGGCGATGGTGGCGCCGATCGATCACGAAATCATGGCCTTTGGGCTTGCGGGTGATC